>Ga0136601_1000108_pt1 | contig 41159 bp, 39 predicted proteins | sample AntRauMFilla2699_FD_181020 | JGI IMG/M metagenome (GOLD analysis project Ga0136601, IMG submission 181020) | Saline lake microbial communities from Rauer Islands, Antarctica - Metagenome Filla 2 #699 | ecosystem: Environmental > Aquatic > Non-marine Saline and Alkaline > Saline | place...
TTGGCGTGGGAGTCGTCGCCAGTGGTGTCGCGGCGGCTGGTTTGCTACCGACATCTGCAGCTGGAGGCTGCTCGTAATCGCCCTGGATTGCACCCACTATCTCTGCAATTGCTGCGATTCTATCTTGCGGGCTCAGGTCCGTGTTGCCGACGAGCCGACGAATAACCGCCAGTTTGTTGCCCGCTGCGTAATCGCGCGGCTCAGGATGCTGCTTGTTTTTGTCGGACGGACCGCTGCCCACCCAATAACCGAACGCAAATATAGCAAAAAGTAATACCATGCCCATTTGACTTAAATTGTAGCACGGTCATAGTCTCTACCTTGGATTCTGACTGACGGCTAGCGTTACTACTCCGCTCGAGCTACTTCTGTCTATGAGTACTGTCGACATCTAGTAGATAGGTCTGGCTTAGGTATTAGCCCGTGCTAGCTTCACCCCTGAACCACTGCGCGAATTGGTACCAAATGTAATCTTCTGGGTCGTGGCTAAATCCGCCTTCGCTGCGGCGTTCGCCGATAGTTTTACCGTCAAACTCAGCAACGAGTTCAATCGAATTGCCCTCACCGCGCGGACTATCTGCAACCTTGCCCTCATACGTATCACTAAATACCTTCATATCTTCGCCGTCACAATAAATAATATTCTCCGTAAAGCTAATTGTTCGGTCAGATTTACCAGCCATCAGAGCGATGAAATCCTCTGCGCTGAACCAAGTTGCAACGTCTTTCATATAGCCGCCCGGGAAGCCGTTCAACGTCGAGATGTTCCAAGACGTGTCGGTCACAACAACTGGCTCACCTACAGCCTGCTGAGCTGCACGGGCTTTATGTAGGGCGATCTCCAGCGGGTCGTGGTGCTGGATCTCATCAATCTTAACCTTCACTGGCTCGACGATAATATCGAAGTCCTTGCAGGCGGCATTTGCCTCAGCAATCTTGCGTTGGTTTCCGGTGGCGAATTTGATTACTTTCATACTCTGTAGTTTAGCAAACTAACCGTGAGGCGATTTATCCTACTATAAACTTATCGGTTTACTCTGCCTCTAACCCGAGGCAACCTGCAGATACTGGGCTAATTGGTCGACATCACGATCTGTCAGTGCACGTTTGTCGACCTCGACAAGTCGTTGTGGATTGGTCAGCTCTGACCACTCGGCAACTGCTACGCGCATGTGGTCGTCATCTTCGACTTCTGCCCGAACCATGGCACCGGCCAGCTCACCAACAGCCACTTGGCGGAAAATACCCCTTAACTCACGGTCGATGTAATCGTCCGGACTCTGCTCTTCGAGCAGTTTTAGGGTGGTAGTTGAATTGCCCGTTGACCGGTCGTAGCCCACGCTACAATAGACGCCGCGCGACATGTCCTCGGCGTCGACTCTGACTTCGGTCGACCAACTACGACGCATCGTTGCTGATTTCAGTGGAAATACCAAATGATTAACATGAACATAGCCGGTCGTAGCTGATGAGTATGAACCCCACACCTCTGTATTTATCAACGTCGCTAGCTCGGGTGTAAGCTCAAAATTGACTGCGTTCGCAGTACCAGACAATGCATCGACCTGATGACTGGCGTCGATAGCAGTGTCAACCAGACTCGCAAACCGCCGACTTGCGTCTGTGGGTAGGTCGCTATAGGTTTCGGCTAGTTCAAGACTAACTTCTGATAATAGCGGGTCCAATTCTGGTATTTCACTCATTAGGCTATATTTTATGCCTTTTATCAATCGCTCGCAATCATAAGCGGTCAACCCACTAATAACTACTTGCCGAACAGATGGAACCCCTGTTAGAATATGCAGGCAAATCCGGTCCCATCGTCTAGTGGTTAGGACATCAGGTTTTCATCCTGAAAACAGGGGTTCGACTCCCCTTGGGATCACCAAGAATAGAGCCCAGCCTCGTGCTGGGTTTTGTTCTTGGTTGACTCTTCAAAGAAGGGTCAACGAACTAGTTCGGACGCCAAGACGCAGCGCGCAGATGCCTGCATCGAGCACTGTGACCGCACGTAGCGCAGCCACACCCCCCCTTGGGAGAACCAACCAAGACCAGTCTATACTTGCGGCTGCTGTGGAGGGAGAGGAGGCTCAGAATTAGGCAGAGAATCATGTGGCGCTTGTGGTTGTTGAGGTGGTTGACTCGCTGCTTCTGGCTGCTTCGTCGGCATGATGACTTGTGGATGTACGCCGCCGCCCGGATCTTGATTACCAGAAACAGGTGCGCCATCGCTGTTACCGGGCTGAATAGTCGTCGACTGAGCGGGGGTTTGGGCGTCCGCTTGAACTGTCTGAGTTGTCTTATGTTTTTTACGGTTGAGTTTAAAGACCACAATCAGCGAGACAATAACAAGCGAGGCGTCCACTCCCAGCCAAAGCCACGAGTAGCTACTAATGCTTGTCGAGGTGGACGCGATCGCGCTATCAGTCGTGCTGTCTTTTGATAAATAGGCCGCAAACGGGAAACCTCTGAAGGTTGCTCCCTCGTGAACTGGCTCCTGCTTAGGCGTTTCAGGTACCTGACTTTCTTCGCCCTCCTCAAGAGGAACTAAGTCCTGACTTCCTTCAGCTGAAGTTAGATTGAAGCTAGCGTTTGTGCTCGTGCTGTAGTCCAGTATTTTCCAGTGACTAGGAGACAGCGTACTGAAGGCGCTTGCCAAATCATCAAACTGTGCGTCTGGATTCTTCGCTATTAAAAAATCCACCTTATCTTTGTATAAAGTTACAGGAGTAAATGACAGCCCGATTAGTAATAGTGGTATGAGGTACAATAGTTGTTTCATAAACCAAGTCTATCACGCAGTAAACATAAACTAGATACGGGTTCGTTAATCCAGCTGATAGTGGTGCAGCTCCGTGCCGCCATCATTCAGCTGCGTAACTTCAGGTTCGACATCAATCATATCTGTTAGTTGAACGCCGCCGAGCAACGCCACACCGCTACCATGCGTCACCGGCTCAACAGTCAAATAAATCTCGTCAACTAGCTCGGCTTCAAGAAACTGGTGATAAATACTACTGCCGCCAAGTAGTAAGCAGTTGTCATAATCCGGCGAGAACTCTTCAACCAACTGCTGCGGGGTCGCACTACGGAACAATAACTTGTCGGACTGTTCTGTTTCGGCCTCTGGTATGCGGGTCAGGATGACTTTTGTCGCTCCCTCAACTGGTCCAGGGTGGTGGATCTCGTACGTCGTGCCTCCCATGATGTGTAGCGAGTGACTACGGAGTAGCTTCTCCAGCTGCTCATGGTCTTCATCGGATGTCCAATGCTCCGGTTGTGGATCGTCACCATCTGTTAAGAATCCGTCCTGACTAACTGCGGCGACCATCGTTATACGCATAGGTTTATGCTAGCACAACTAGACCCTAGTACTGATGAAGGGCACTAATCGTTCGAGGTATGCTGAGTCGTGAAGCCAGCCGCACTCTTCTTGGCAACCACTACTGACATAGACTTTTATCGTATTTAATTTTAAAATATTAGTAACTTTAGGATCAGTCCTAGGGTAGGACTTTGAAATGTGTAGGGTCTGTAGGCGGTTTCTGGCGCACTGCTGTGCGCTGTAATCCGTCTACAGGAAAGTGACAAATGTCACCAAAAAATAAATACCAACAAACAAGCCTACTCGACCTAAGCTTCAGGGAAATCAGTGACGGCACTGGCCTAATCCTGCTTTTGGGCTACCTGATCTATGGAGCTTTCCAGCTGTTCGCCGGCGAGTGGATACTGCTCAACCCTGGCGACCTATGGATGCCGAACGCCGACATAGCAGAAGCATTCGCTCGTATATGGTGGCTGTTCGCCTGGGGTGCAGGAATCACCTTCGCTGCAGGGCTTCTTCCTGTAATAAAGGGTTTGCCACGCCAGTATGAGCCTAACGAAATCCTGACCAAAGGTTTCTGGATCAGCCTGCACGCAGGCTTGATTGAAGAAATCCTGTTCCGGTGGTTTGGATTTTTTGTCGCGATGGTTGTCATCCATTTCGTCAATGTCGTTGGCTACGGTCTCGTTGAATTCTTCTACGCCTGGGTTTTGCTACCGATTGCTAACTGGGCAACGCGCGGCGCACTTGAGGTGCAGCTTCTCAATCGTCCCGAGTGGATCGTTGGTGCAGCAATTATCACCGCCAATGGTAGATTCCGTAGCACCCATAGACGAAATGGTCGGTTCAGCTATATCAGCTCCTGGTTCATCGGGATGGTCCTGTTCTGGCTCGTATTCAACTATGGGCTGCTGTCGGCAATTCTGGCGCACATTGGCTACAATGCCACTGTCTTCGCTACGTGCGCTTTCACGACTGCATTTCAACCGGAGAAAGCAGTCAATCCCAGCAACCATGACCCCCAACCGTCCACCCCTGCACATCAAGACCACAGCCCAGAGGGCTAGTGTTGAGCGCACGGCTCACACCCCTCTGGGCTAAGGCCTGAACGCACTGATTGTGGTCCCTGCTACGATCATATTTATACATAAAGTGCTAGTAGGGTCTTTTTTACTTCAACTGGCATATGGACTACTTTTAAACGCTAGGTTAGCTTCTGAATCTGCGCCCAACTCGTAGTGTAGGCCTGAGACTTGAGCCGACGACGAGAGCGCCAGTCTTCTGAGGTGTGCTGGACCGCAAAGTCAGCCGCACCCTTGCCCCAGCGCTGGTTGAGACCATCGATAGTGCGCATCAGCTGCTGGCGCTGGCTGTATCGCTCGTCATCCAGCTCTGAGTCTAGCTGCTGCTGGGCGGCCATCTCTGGCACCAGCCCACCGAGGTTGATGCCGGCTTTTTTGTAGTGCAAACCCTGCTGATGCGCCTGTGTCAGCAGCTGTTGGACCTGTGTGATAAGCAGGCCTGTGTCGCTCGTTGGTTCATCGAGCTTGCAGCTGACCTGTAGTGTTTTGCGTTGCGCATTCGTACCAGCGACGAGATACAGGCTGAGTGTCGTCGCTAGGCGCTGGTGGCGGCGAGCTTTAGCCGCTGCTCGGGCAATGAAGTTGGCGACTGCTGGCTCGAGCTGATTGATAGCCCGTAGCTGCTGGCCGAAGCTACGACTGGCGGTGATATTACGCTTCGGTGGTTGGTTGAACGTCACTTCCGCGCCATAACAATCAACGCCGTTCAGCTCGTCGACCAGCCGCTGACCGTGGATGTTATACAGCTGGGCCAGCCACTTACTATCGACATCGCGAACATCGGCCGCCGTCCGCAGGCCATAGGCTCGTAGCTTCGGTGCCAACCGTCGACCGACTCCCCAGATATCGTCGAGCGGCAACTGCTGCAACTGCTTAGCGCGGATAGACTCGTCAGTGAAATCAAGTACGTTGGCGCTAGTCTCGTCTTTCTTGGCTCGCTCGACAGCGGCTTTGGCCAACGTCTTCGTCGGAGCGATGCCGACGGACACTGGCAGGCCAGTCCAGTCCAAGATTCGCTGGCGTAAGTCTCTACTCCACTGCGTGTAGTCATCGATACCGAGATTGCCGATTTGCAAGAACGCCTCGTCGACTGAATACGGCTCGACCTCTGGACAGGCATTGTCCAAGATGCTCATCACCCGGCGCGACATATCACCATAGAGTTGAAAATTCGCGCTCAACCAGACCCCACCAGCCCGCTCGAGCTCAGCGCGGTGCTTGAACAACGGCGCACCCATCGCTATCAGCGGCTTGGCTTCGTTGCTCCGACTTACAGCGCAGCCGTCGTTGTTACTAAGGATGATTACCGGTCGATTCTCCAGCTCTGGACGAAACACCCGTTCGCAGCTGACGAAGAAGTTGTTGCAGTCGATGACGGCGTAAATGCGTTTCATGTTTGGTATTATACGTATATGGACATAGATTTCCGCACATATACCGAAGAATTCCAAAGCTCCTTCAAGCAGCATCTTCCTGAGGTTTGGTCTGAACTCAGAAAACTCCTGCCTGAGCTGGTCGACCTAGATAAAATGAAATTTTATTTTAATAATGACTACCTAATTCCTAAAATGATGGTGGGCGGTGCAAAAATAAGTCCAACCAAAATTCTACTAGCCGCTGAGACCGACAGGGACTACTCAGAGCTAGCGAGCGAGATGCGCAAAATTATATTTCATGAAGCCTATCACATAGCTCAAAACGCTACACCCGAAGCTCATAAGAATATGAGTGCTCTAGAAAACGGGGTGCATGAAGGTTCTGCCTGTGTGTTTGAGATAGAATACGCGAACAGCAACCCATACTATGCTGAGTTTGATCAAGGATTTGTAGATAAATGGTTGCCAGCCATCACCGCACTTGGCCCAGACTGGACGAATGAATATCGTCGTTGGAAATTTTACGACAAAGAGACCGATACTAACCACATCCTCTACAGACTCGGGACCTACACGGTACGTCGAGCGCTTGAAAAATCTGATAAGGACATCATTGATCTCGCCAATCTGAGCCCAAAAGAGATAATCGAGCTAGCCGAACTCGACGCCTAATCAGTACCAGCCGTGACCTGTCAGTCCAAACTGATTGCCGACTCGTTACTGCTGCTGGTTAGTCACGATCAAAGTTTCGGACGCAATCGTGATGTCGTCATGCTCCTGGATAGCTGTCAGGATTTTCTTTGTTAGCTCGTTGTTCGTCAGGCGACGGTTGCGGACATCACTGACGTAACGGACCTGAAAGCTAATCCAGTTGTCCGTCATCGAGATAAATACACTCGGGTCGGTATTGCGCTTCGATAAATAATATTTCTCACTGATGTGAGCGATACCTTTCTGTGCAGCTTCAGTCGTAGCCTGGGTCATATCAGTTACGATGTCTTTAATTAGTTTCTCAGTTTTCTGCCAGTCGCTATCATAAGTAATCGGTACTTGAATCTCATCCCAAATAAAATGATGGTCTTTGGTGTAGTTGTTGACGCTTTCGCTCAACAGTTTACCGTTGGGGATGACGGACAGTCGACCGGTTGCTTGGTCACCGTCGACCCATTGGCGGATTTCGAGTAGCGTGGTGTACATCAGGCCGATGTCGATCACGTCACCATAGCTGCCGTTGATCTCGATCCGGTCACCGACGCTGTAGGCGTTGTTGATGAGCAACGTGAAGCCACCGACGAAGTTTTTGAATATATCTTGCAGCGATATCGCGACTCCGGCTGCGACTAAGCCATACGCTACTAGCAACGACTGTGGGTTATCAACCCAAATGCGCAGCACCACGATGACCGAAAACAATAAATACAATAGCGAAGTGGTTTTGCGGAACGTGTAACGGCTTTTGCTATCCTGAATTCGCTTGGAGCTGAAACCCTCAAGCGCGACTTTAAACACAAAATAAATCACTGCTAGCCAGGTGAAGGTTAGCGCCCACTGATGCAGATCGACGTCTGAATTAATGCTGCCGACCAGCCACATTGCCGCTGATAGAACGATAAGAGTAGTTAGAATAAATAGCTTTTTAACCATAAGTTACACCCTCACTATACCACCAACCAAACACATCAGGCCGTCTGTCGCGCTATACTGGATGTATGACGAAAAACCTCAGCGACGACAAACCACTCCCAAGTCAAGAGTTGATTGAAGAGATGGATGCAAAGCACCGCAGCCAGCCGGACCAGATGCACGGGCTACTCTGGCTAGTGTTCGCACTGACGTTCGTGCTGCCGCTACTGCTATTGCTGTGGGTGTGGGTATCGGTATAATAAAACTATGAATAAACTCACTGACAACCGTTTGTTCCGTCTGACGTTCATCACATTCGTGTTAATGCTAGTAGTGACACCGCTACTATATTGGATTGGCACCTTCCTCAAGGCGCCCTTCTGGCTAGTCTTCGTGATATCGCTGCTCGGCTGCGGACTACTTGTCAACAAATACCAGATACACGTCCACTGATTTTACAAGCCAACTTCGACGTATACTATACCTAGTTATGAACAGTAGCACTGAGGATTTTCACCAATTTGTCATAAATGACTTATTAGCCGAGTTTGGAGACCGGTTACGTTCACACAAGATGTTCGGCGGCGTGGGCTACTACCTAGACGATCGAATTTTCGCACTACTAGCCAGTAGCGGCGAGCTCTACTACAAAGTCGGTGACAACAATCAGGCTGATTTTGAAGCCGCCGGTAGCCAGCCGTTTGTCTATACCGGTCACGCCACCAAAGGCCCGACACATATGCCGTATTGGCTATTGCCGGCCGAGATTATGGACGACCCTGCCGCGGCTATGTCCTGGGCTGAAAAGGCTGCCGAAAACTCCCAGTCCAAACCACGCTAACTACGCCGAGCGTGGATGGTGAATGTGGCGACACCCCAGATTTGAAAGTCCTGACCCTCGTCGCTGACCTTAATCGGTTCGTAGGCGTTATTTGCCGGCACTAGCCAACCTTCGCCGTCTTTTAGTTTAAAGAATTTCAGCGTAAACTCACCGTCGATAAACGCCACCACCATGTCACCGCTCGTGGGTTCGAGGCTTTTGTCGATAACGACGATATCGCCGCTATGTACGCCCGCATCCTGCATGGACTCACCGTCAACCCTCATAAAGTACGTCGCTGCTGGGCGACGAATCATTAGTTCGTTGAGGTCGAGTGGGGTCGAGGACGCGTCTTCCGCCGGGTTCGGAAAGCCAGCGGAAATCGGCTGTAGTATCAATGGTGGATGTTTACTCATACGATTTAGTATAATAGCCTCATGGCAAAGAAACGAGACAAACGATACCAGGGTGATGATGCTAAACGCGAACGACCAGTTGTCAAAAAGGTCAGCGTTAGCGACAAATCAAAGCTGCGCCGCTGGTACGACGACAATAAAAACGAGGTTAAAATCCGTGGTGTCCAGGCCGCACTGGCCAGTATCGTGGTGTTGATTATCTGGGGCGTCGCGAGCTTTATTTTTTAGACTCTGGCTCCTGATTCGTCGCAACTGCTGCCAGCGCAAAACGGAAGCCAAAGGTGCTGCCTTTGTCCTCTACAGATTCGAAAATAACCGAACCGCCCTGGGCGGTAATAACTTTTTTTGCCAGGAATAACCCTAAACCCGTTCCATCCGGCCGAACACGCTTAGCGTTTTTGGCTCGGTAAAACTTCGTAAACAAATCATCCTGTTCTGCCGCTGGCACACCGATGCCTTCATCAACCACGCACATTTCGACAGTGTCAGCAGTTACTTCGTATTTGACCGTAATTTCACCACCTGACTTCGAGTAGTAAATCGCGTTGTCGATAAAGTTCATAATCACCTGACGCAGCTTGGTCTCGTCAAGTTTGACGGTTGGGTCGTCGTCGCTAAACTCACTGACAAGCTTCAAGCCACGAGCCTTAGCCGTTATCACGAGTTGCTCGACCTCACTTTTGATTACTTCTCCAAGCTTGATAGGCTGACGCTCGATTACGAATTTGCCGGTGTCAATCCGCGATGCATTTAGCAGGTCAGAGATTAGGTAGACCATTCGCTCAGAACTCGCAAACGCTAGCTCGACAACTTCTTGTTGTTTCTTGGAAAGTTTACCGATATCGCCATCGTCGAGCATCGACAAGTAGCCTTTGACGGTGGTTAACGGGGTTCGTAGCTGGTGTGATGCCATGCTGATGAAGTCATCTTTGGCCTCGTCAAGCTCGCGTAGTTTGCGGTTTTTGTCTTTAAGCTCGGTAGTCGCAGCATCGACGCGCTGAGTCAGCTGCTCGTTAAACTGTGATATCTCCTCGAACCGCAGTGCGTTCTGGACCGCCACCACCATTTCTCCAGCGATAAGGTTGAGTAGTTCGACATCTTTTGAGGTATAGAGACTGCCGCTGCGCTTTGGACCGAGCATCACGTAGCCCAAGCCTTCGTCGCCATCGGTCGGATCGGCTACGATGCGCGCTAGCATATCGATTTCATACTTGCGTAGCGTTGATTGCAGTTCGCTATCCTGAAGTTCATCTGTTAGAACTACTCGTTTATCAAACTGATTTGTCGCTCGTCGTACCTGCTCAATGTCTGACTGTTCAAACTTGATGCCATTCGTAGCAATGATTGTTTGACTGACGTTTTTAACCTGCTTCACCTCGGCTGCTCCGAACTGGACGCTCAGCTCATCTACAAGCGTCTGCACCACTCCAAACAACAAACCCTCGAGCGCCAACGAGCTCAGTACCACGTCATTTACTTGGCGAATAACTGACTCTGAGTTGTAGGCGTCGCGATAAAACAGACGATTAGTTGCATGGTCAAAAAACCGCTTTAGCGGCTGCGCTGTCGCAGCCGCTACAATCACCACCCCAGCATTGACGAGGAATTCTATTGTTGGATTACTATCACCCTCGACCACTAGCCTGGAGAAAATAACAATCGCTGATGAATATAGCACCAACAAGCTGCTGAGCAATAACAAGTAGGCAACTGACCTGGCGATAACTAATCGAATATTAAACAGTCTATGCTTGATAATGCCGTATCCCGTAATGAGTAGAAACAGTGATAGGCTAACTGGTCCTGCCCAAATTAGCCTGTAGTTACCCAGGAATGGTAACAATAAGTTGAAGAATGCCCCGAACACGCCCGAGATCGCCACCCCTGTGAATAAAATCTGCAGCTGCTTAGTTTCGAAGTTACCGCCTCTGCGGAGCATCTGCCGCAGCAGCCACAAACCCCCGAAGAAAAAGCCCACAAAATAAAATGAATAAACAATATAGGATAAAGGGTTGATTTCAGCTGCGCGCTGAGAACCAACAAGCTCAGGCGGAAATATCGGAAAGTTTTTATTAAAAATAATTTGCAAACCAAGCACCAAGGACGACACCAGCGCTAACACCTTAACCACTCTATAGTTATAACCCGATATTGATGTTGTAAACAAAACAAACATTAGTGCAATTGCCGCAGCCGCAAAGTAGTACCACTTACTCCAAAATTGTAGTTCATTAGGGCTCGAAACGTTCAAGAAACGTTCGATTCCAAACGCCCACGCTGCTACTGAAACTGAAAATAGACTAAAGTACCAGCTACTTTTTACATAATAGTTTCTTACGACTACTGCAAGAGACAGGGCGATAGTTAGGACTGTTACTAATAACAATATAGCTGAAATCATAAGCACATTGTATCAACAATGTCAGCCAACTGATATCTCAGCGCTACTCTGGCTGTGCAGCAGGAGGTTTTTGTATTTCCACTACTGAGTACACACCGTCATCAGGTAGATAAACCTTAACCGGATCAGTAATGCCTGCTCTTCGCGTAATCGCAATAACCTCATCAACTGAACGTGGCTGGATATATGGCCAGGAGACGACTTTGGTTGTAAAATCTAGCGATGGATGCGTATCGAGCATATTGCCAAAGACTACTCTTCCGCCTGGTTCTACAAATCGATAGGCATACGCTAAAAAGTCTTCAGCTGTAATTGGCATTCCGTACGGGTTATCGCTCATTCTATCTGGTAAGTATTCGAAGAAACCAAGGATATCCGCAACAGCGAACGACTCATAAGCGCCTTCGCCACCGAGCGCTGTGGTGGTGCCTTCGAAGTCAAATAAGTCCTGCTTTATTAGTGTCAACCTGTCGTCGACACCTGCTTCCCTTGCCAGGTCATGAGCAAAGCCCAACGCCCTACCGTCATAGTCTACGAGAGTAAGTTCTGGCATATCATTGGCAGCCTTCGCAGCCTTTACGGCTGGATCGGCCGCGCCCCCTGCAAGACTCAACCACCTGTTGTTACCCGGGTTGCAGCTATCGTCATTGTTGACGATAGCTGCAAAAACTGCGGCACGACTTCGCAAGGCAATCGCATCAGTCGTGAAGGCAAAGTACTCTCTTTCCGTATCGTTAAGCGGCGTGCCGTCCGGCAACGTGTCAATATGGGGATTTTGCAGTGGATATAGTGCAAGTGCCGATGGTACTAGATTTCGCCACGCACGAATCGATGGGTGACCCTCGCTATAGAATTCAGCTGCAGCCTCATTAGCTATAAATGCACTGTTGGCAGTAAGCATACCGTTTCGATCACGAGGTGACACTTGATCAATCCATCTCTGCTCCATCCTAAGTACGCGATCTCGCGCTTCGGGATTCTCGAGAACATAGCCATCAGTTATACGAGCGGTATAGATGTCCACCCCATCAACAGAAGCCTCACTATGGACAACCTCATCAACTGTCGTCCCGCGTGGTTCAAGTGATAACCCAACCCCACGAATCGAGTCATATTTAGGCGCTACGACTTCAGCCATGGATCCAATCTTGCTATTTAATATTAATATTCTTTGCTACTATAGTGACAGCTACAGTTAAGTTCCATTAAAATATAATTTTTTTAAAATGTCAATAAACACATCCTATACCATCGCAATCATCGAAGACGACATCGCCATCGTGCAGATGTACCGCATGAAGTTTGAAGCTGATGGCTACAGCGTAATCACTGCAGGTGACGGCCAGGCTGGACTAAAACTACTATCTGAAAACACGCCCGACATCCTGTTGTTGGATTTAATGATGCCCCGGATGAATGGCGACGAAATGCTACTAGAGCTACGTAAAACCAAGCACGGTAAAGAACTGCCAACCATCGTGCTGACCAATATGGGCGAAAATGAAGCTCCGCAAACAATCCAAGACGACGCCATGGTGATGGACTTTATTGTCAAAGCCTCGATGACCCCTAGGGACGTAGCCGAAAAAGTCGCCGACGTGCTCGACGCCTAATCACCTCGTTCATGGAAATCACGCTCAAAGAATCAAAAAATCTGGTTGATGACATCTGGGAATATCAGTTCTCACGACCGAAAGCGCTCCAGTTCGATGCTGGCGACTACGTAGAAGTTGGACTAGGTGAAAGTGGCCGCCGCTGGCTAACGATTGCCTCCGCGCCGACTGACAACAAACTAACCTTCATCACCAAAATCTCCGACAAACGCAGCGACTTCAAACAATCACTGTCTAGTCTCGCACCAGGTTCAACAGCCACAATCTCACCGGCAATTGGCAATTTCAACCTACCACCTGCTGACAGTAGGTCGCTGCTGTGGGTAGCCGGCGGCATCGGGATTACGCCGTATCTATCAATGCTGCGTTGGCTCGACACCAAGCCCCACCGACAACCACAAATCGACCTGCTGTATGCAGCGAAACCAAGGCAACACATCTACCTCAAAGAGGTGGAGTCAAGCGCGGCTACAGTCGTGGCGCAAAACCAACGCACCACGCTCCACGATATCCAGCAGCTCGCAGCTGATAAACAGCCGCTAATCTATCTCAGCGGGCCAGAGCCGCTCTGTAAACAGTTGTGGCAGCAACTACTCAATAGCGGTCTAAACAACACCGACATCAAGCTTGATTACTTTGAAGGCTACGACACGCTATAATGAAGCACATGAAGATTGCTATAGTTTCCGGCGGCCCAGCTAGCGAGCATGATGTATCTCGCAACTCGGCGGCTAAAGTCACTGCCGCCCTACATGACAGACACAAGCTGATTTCAGTCGTGATCAACAAAGACCTGCAGCGCTGGCACATCGACAGCAAGACGTTGACCGCCACCGAAGCGCTGCATGTGCTCCAGAAAAACGTCGATGTCTGTCTGCTGATGCTCCACGGCACTTTTGGCGAAGATGGCACGATTCAGGGTGCGCTCGAAACCGCTGGTATCCCCTACACTGGCTCTGGTATCGCTGCGTCAGCACTAGCGATGGATAAATTCAGCGCTAGCCTCGCCGCCCATGCCAGCGGGCTCAACACTCCGCATTCGACAGCTATCCACCGCAACCAAGATATCGCCCATCTCGACATCAGTTATCCTGCGGTTCTGAAGCCACGTAGTAGTGGATCGACAGTTGGAGTCGCTATCTGTGAAGATGAATCGTCGCTCCGCACCGCAATAAAAAACAGTCAGTTCGAAGAGCTACTAATTCAACCAAAACTGAGCGGACGAGAGCTAACCTGCGGCGTCGTCGAAACTAGCGAAGGCACGCTACGGTTACTGCCGCCGTCTGAGATCGTTCACGACGGGCTGTTCGACTACGATGCTAAGTACAGCGACAACAGCGCCGCCCAAGAGATTACCCCAGCAGACTTGAGTGAAGAAGAGCTGCGCAGCGTCCAATCAGCAGCCCTGACCGCTCACCGCTCGCTCGGCTGCAGTGGCATCACCCGCAGCGATTTCTTTCTCGACGACGGCCAGCTCTATTTTGTTGAGACCAACACCTGTCCTGGTATGACTAAGCGTAGCTTTATCCCAGCCCAGTTGGCTGCCAGCAAGCTCGACCTGGCAGAGATTCTGGCCGATCAATGTAGGGCGGCCATCAATCGCCACCAATCATGAGACAACTGAAAGACCTCGGCTTCCGACTCATATCACCGACACTGCGCTGGCTCGCCAAACAACTGCTGCAACGTCACCAACCGCAAATTGTCGCTATCACCGGTAGCGTCGGCAAAACATCGACCAAGCGCGCTGTTGCTGCTATCGTCGAGAATGATTATCGGACGCAGTGGCACGACGGTAACTATAACTCAGAGGTTGGGCTGCCATTAGCACTGTTCGAACTACACACCCCCGACCACATCCTCAACCCATTCGCGTGGGCGCAGCTAATTGCCATCATGCTTTGGCGACTGCTGTTCTGGCAGTATCCATACGAACTACTCGTGCTCGAGCTCGGGATTGACCATCCAGGTGATATGGATAAATTCGGCCGCTATATCCAGGCTGACATCGGTATCATCACTGCTGTTCAGGCAGCGCACATCTCTGGTCTGGGTGACATCGAAACTGTCTACCAGCAGAAGACGAAACTGATGGACTTTAGCACGCATACCATTGTCAATGGCGACGACCTGATGCTACATAACCGGCTCGAAGACGATAACCGCGTCCAGTGCTACGGCCTGGAGCCACACAATACCATCCACCCCACTCAGCTCGAACTCAACAAAAACGGCACTATCAAGTTTAGTGTCGAAGGCCAGACGATTAATTCACAGCTAGTGGGGGCACACAGTGCGCTCGCCCTACTCGCTGCCTGGCTAGTTGGTGGTTTTCTAGAGGTCGATCCAGCCCTGCGCGCGCGCAAGCTTGAAGAACTGACACCATTCCCAGGGCGCATGAACCCACTCCCTGGCAAAAACGGTAGCCGTTTAATCGACGACAGCTATAACGCCGTCACTCCCCAAGCCGTGACTGCCGCGCTCGACACACTGTGCGCCCTGCCAAGCCAGCGCAAAATCGCCGTACTCGGCACCATGAACGAACAGGGCGAGCTAACCGAAAAGCTCCATCGCCAAGTCGGCAGCTACGTCGCAGGTCTTGAACTAGACATGCTACTCACTGTCGGTGACACAGCTGAGCAATATATCGCCGCAGAGGCAATCGACAACGACATGCAAGCCGACAGCGTGCATTCATTTACTTCGCCCTACAACGCCGGGAACTTCCTAGCACCACTCCTAAAAAAGCATGACCTCGTGCTTATCAAAGGCTCACAAAACGGTGTCTACGCCGAAGAGGTAACTGCACTCTTGCTTAAGAACGACGCTGACCGCAGTCAGCTCGTCCGCCAAGAGGCTTTCTATCTGCGCCTCAAGCACTCTCAGTTTGACGAGTAGCAGCTTCAATCACGTTTTCGAATAAGGCACAAACCGTCAGCGGTCCGACGCCGCCTTTTTCTGGTGTGATTATCAAATCATTACGCTCACGCACTCTCGGCTCGAGGTCACCGACAACGCCACCTGAATCACTAGACGTACCGGCATCGACCATCACGCTGTGCGGTTGCACCCAGTCGCTTTTGATAAGCCCGGGGCTGCCAGTGCCACTGATGATAATCTCTGAACTTTTGATAACTTCCTCGAGGTTCTCGGTGCTGCGATCACAGCGCACGACATCTAGCCCGCTGGCTTCGAGCAAATCGCTCAACGGTCCACCGACCAGCAGGCCCTGACCCACCACAGCAATCTGCTTGCCCTTCAGTTCGATATTGTAGCCAGCCAGGAGCCAGCTGATTGCCGTGGCGGTCGCAGAGGTGAAAAGTGTGCCCTCGGCTAGCGCATCGACATCTTTGCTCACATCAACGGCGTTAATAATTCGCTCCGTTTCCGACACGTCCTCAAGTGGTAGCTGGATAATTATGCCGTGAGTATCAGCGTCATCGTTAAGCTCCGTTATCAAATCCAACGCTTTTGTCTGATTGACCATGTGGCTTTCGACAGCGACGCCGATATCTTCACCATACGCTTGCTTCAGCCGCACATAGAGGTCAATGACAAGATCGTCCTTAGTCTGAACAATCGCTAGCTTCGGTGTCACCATCAGTCGACGCACCTGCTGCAACTGTCGTTGCGTGATGAACCCAGCCAGGTCGCTGCCGTTAAGTATTTTTGATTTAAACTTTGCCATACAGCAGACAGTATACATTTGTAAGGAGCGAATAAACAGTGGTCGCTAGCCAGCTTGTTTGCTAAACTACATCATAGCGCGCCCTTAGCTCAGCTGGATAGAGCGTCTGGCTTCGGACCAGAAGGTCGTGGGTTCGAATCCCTCAGGGCGTACCAGAAATATTAAAGTCGGTCTTTAGGTCGGCTTTTGTATTTCTGCTACATTCTCTGCCAGAGAATATTCGAACCCTAGGTTCGGGCTCCAGCGAACGAAAGTGAGCCAGCGTCGCGCAGCGACCATCCCTCAGGGCGTACCAAACTAAGTAGCCACTTATATGAAGTTTATCTTTGTTTGGTTATTCGTGTAAAACTGACCTTGAAACTCAATGAGCCATCATGAAAAGCAAATAATCAGTACTGTCTCGCTCAATACAAACCGTAAAAACTTCATTATTATCTCCGTTGGGCAATTTTTTGTGTAATAGTATAGATAATGGAGTCGAATTTAGAATCTACATTTGAATCAAGAACATATGCTGACATTCCAGCAAACATGATAATTTTAGGCCTTCCAGGGTCAGGCAAGACAACCATAGGTGAGATCATCGATGCAAGATCAGATGGTGCAGTCAGATACATTTCGGTAGGAGACATATCTCGTCAACTACCAGAAGGTGACCCACGAAGAGAATACGTAGATCAACTATACCAAGATGAAAACCGGCCTACAGGCAGTCCCGAATTCTTTCTAGAGCTACTGAAGCCTGAGATTGAAAACGCTATTGGGGATGGATCGGGTATGATAATTGATGGTATGCCCAAAAAGCTAGATGAAGTTGAACCATTAACTGATATGCTCGAGGAGCTTGGAATTAAAATTGATGCAGTAATAGTGTGTGAGGTTTCACCTTTTACAGCATTGAAAAGAGTTTTAGATCGAGGATCGCGAGAAGGCGGCCTTGATACAATTGAAACTGCAATCAACAGGGGTGATGTTTACACAAAAACAATCAACAATATAGTTCGCAAGATCGGAGGCTTCCTTAGCGCAAAGATAGTGGAGGTGGATACTGAGTCTATGGACGCTGAAGAAGCTGCAACAAAAGCAAGCGAAGTTCTGGAAATAATCAGACGCAGAGAGGCTGAAGCTACGGTTTTGAACATAGATATCGAGGCAGACGTATTAGTGGACAGCTCTACAGATACAATCGCTAGAGGCATTGAAACAGAGGACAGTAGCAAGATAGTTAAAGGTCTTAAGAACCTGCTCATTCCCAACATCAATGAAATTCCTGAAGAAGTATTTGGTATTGAAGGACTTGATAAAAGCGCAGCTGAGAGAGCTGAATCGATAGACAGTCATCTTGCTTCCCGGGCAGATTTTGTGAATCTGCCGAAGGCTCGGCGTCGATATGCCGAAATGCTTTCAAACGGCGTGGTTGAGTCGGTCTACCACTTAGCTGATGTAGTGCAGAAAGAACTAGGACTTAGAGGAGAAACCGAAGCATTAGAGTACCATAAGCTGCGAAAGATACTAGAAGAAATAAAGATTTGCCAAAGTGCCCTAGTGGAACACCAAGGCAAAGCTGGCGATATTCAAGGTGTAGAGGAATTCGTTAATAGAGAGCTAGAGGTGCGAAGTGGCGATATACAATTTATCCATAATTATCTGAGTGAAGCAAACGTCATTGATCCTTCAATGTCCGTACGTCAACTAATGGAAGTGCAGATAAAATACTGGGATATATTTACTTCAAGTGAGATTATTGGGACAGTTGATGGAAACTACCAAAAGCTAATAAATGGAATCCCAGGGGAGCATCACTCCTTAGCCCCGCCAGTTATACCACCTCGATCTCTATTGGCTAATTCTATTGGAGAATATAGACCATTTATAGAGGCAGTTTCTACCAGCAAGCGCTCTAGTTTTGACACAAGCCTGGGGTTTTTGCACGTAGTAGGAGTTGACTCTAGAAACCACGCCTTTCAGGTTGAGTGGCCGGTACTAATGTACGACTCGAGACTTGCTCAACACGAGAATGGCCTACTAAGGGATATGCTTGCCAGAGGCCAAGGAATCTACTTCAATCATGATCTTTGGCACAATCTCATTCCCGTGTATGCTGAGAGCTTCAATCTGTACCACCCTCATGCTCCTATTGCCTACGGAGGGATTCTGGAACCTTATGAAGAGTTTGGTAAAAAAATGCGCCAAGAAAAGGAAGAGTACGAGATCATGGTCGCCAAAAATCACGCTAACACCCAGAAAGCACGAATGGCAGCTGATGAAGGCTATAAAGATCAACAGGTTGGTGCAGTAATTAGTATACTGAACGATATTCCGCATCTACGTGCGCAGCTCAAGATTACTGACAACGAAGACTTTGCCAACGACGTAGCAGATTATTTTATGACCGTAGCAGTCGGCAGGTTATTGAATATAATTGAACCTGGCGACCCCTCACTAGACCCAATAATCACTAAACTTGATAAGCTCAATCTTCTCAATAACCGGGTTACCACAACACAGGTCGCAGAACTACTTTTCACGCAACGACTAGTCTTATCCGACAACAATAGCCGATTAAGCTTTATGAATTTGCTGTACGAAGAGCCTACGATAGATGACTCATTGAGGAGAGAATTAATTGAGGACTTGCTTCAAACTGTAGATAGCAGCAACTCTCAATCAACTCTCTCAGAAAGAGCTGCCGAATTAATTACATCAAACCAAAATCTTTCTAGCTTGGCACTTAGATTTGTTAACCTGGAATACGATGATGCTGAGAGTGGGGCTCAAGAACTTTATAAAGCAATCGGGCAACTCGGTCTAGACAAAATAGTAAACGGCGACGAAAAAGAAGTTAATCTTTCTGGAATCAGTACAGTTAGGTGGTATGCAATCACAGCCCCACAGAGAAAACCTCTCAAGGGTCATATGGAAAAAGTACATGGTAAGACTACAGTTAAATACGGTGGCGACAATGTTCATCCAGCAGAAGTGCTTAAACAGCAAACTGAAGCGATTAAAAAAGATAGCGATATCTATGAGTATCGTCGATGGGCTAGAGATTTTGGCCAAGAATTATCAAAATCAATATACGATCTTCTCTTCGACGATAACCAGCCAGATGCTTACCGCGAGAGGAGCCTGCTCACCATACTCACGAACCATGAAATGGAAAATGGGCAAAGCAGCAAAACAATTTTGGCCGGCATCATAGGTCTTGATTTAATGTTAGATGACTTAGTGGGCGCCAGGTACAGTGTTGAGACTCCTGAATACGTCGATAAAATCCTTCGGTTAGCAGAGAGGGCTGGAGCTGTAAGTCAAGATCTACACGAAACAATATTAGATATCGTAAAACGATATCGATTTTTATCTCGACAGGAAACCACATATCAAGGTTACGATAACACGGATTACAGACGTGCTAAAGAAAATATCGAAACTTCAACCATGGGGCTCACAAGCTAGTACGTTCATTTACATTAGTTGTGTAGAATATTAACTATGACACAAATAAAACAACTTCTAAGTGACTCCCAGGAAAACATAGATATTGGGAGCAAGGTAGAAGGTGAGACTGAAAGGCGCACAGTTGTGGCAGCCATACACAGTCCTAGTAAGAATTTGTTTTTATATCAATACTGGGAAGAATATGATGGATTAACCTGCTTAATGTCTGGGGGCCTTAATAAGGCTGAGGATGAACTGACTGCACTAAAACGTGAAATCGACGAAGAAACTGGACTAGAAAACTACACTATCACCGGAATCCTAGGTAGCGATATTATCACCCACTATAAAAGTAAATCAGGCATTAACTACAAGAAAGTTATCACCCCCTACCTAGTCACACTTGAAGATCACGAAGCTCATAGCACAAACAAAGAAGCAGACGAGAAATTTGAGAATAAATTTTCTAGTTATGAAGCAATACAAAACCTAATGGATAAATACGAAGAAAAATCAGGTTCAACATTAAAAGATCATAAAATAATCCTCGATAGAGCCAACAATTACACCTCAAGTAATCTCTTAAACTAGGAGTTGTTCCGGATTAAATTACGTAGTACTAAGTACTATTCCAGTTCTAACCCCAGCAACTACGCTGTACCATTTTACAGACCCACCCTTGCGGCGGGTTTTTAAAATGGTTTGATCTCGAAGAGAATATTCGAACCTAGGTTCGGGCGCCAAGGAGCTACTCGCAGATGTTTACATCAAAAATAGCGACAGCGCATCGCTTTAGCGACCATCCCTCAGGGCATACCAAACTAAACAATCGCCCTCTGATATACTACGAACATGACGGATGAGCTTAACAAACTTAGTATCGACAAAAATAGCTTTGTAGTCGTTGGTAGCGGAGTTATAGTCCAACTGGGGCTCAAAGAGTTTACTGACATTGACCTGGTAGTCACGCGCAACGTCTTTAAGAAGCTAGCCAAAGATCCAAGCTGGCAGACCGGCAGTTTTACAAATGGTGAAAAATACCTTATGCAGGGCGATGTCGAGCTAATGCTTAGCTGGGACAGTGCGAGCGGTAAGCCCAATTTTGACGACTTAGTGGAAGACTCTGTTAGCATCGACGGCTACCAGTTCGCAAAGCCCGAACGTGTCTACGAATGGAAACTAAAAATGAATCGACCTAAAGACAAGAGAGATATAAAGACGCTGAAACGCTACATCGACAGGCATAAACAATAATCACAGCTAGTAACGGGTCTCCGTGAGTATCGCTCTGGAGGCCTTGAAGAACTCCCTGAAAATTTCCTCTGATACTTCCTGGTAATCGGGCGCTAGGATAATATTGTTACCAGTCAATTCGATTGTGAACTTTTCTACAAAACACTTAACCGTCTCCATGAAGTCGGGTGCTACCAGGGACATCGCTTCAACATGCATGCCCTTCGGAACATACAACTGAAAATAATCATTGAAATCACCTTCCAGATCAACTCTCTGCGCCTCATCGTAATCTAGGCCTGCTTGCTCCAAAAATTTTGATCCCTCACCGCCATCACGCTGAACCAATACTGCTTGTGGCAGTTGCCGCTTTGATTCTATTACCATTGCTGGATATGTTGTCTTGAAGCGGTCTACTGCTTCGTCGTGCATTGTAACTCGTAACTCAAAATAGTGAGCATCAATTACCCCCTTTACAGCATAGGCGACCATATGCCTTGGTGTAGCTACTGCATCAAAAAATCTTTTAAATGGCAGCCCCTCGGTCAGATATTTGGCAGGGCCATACTCCCAGCCATTGTCTATAGCGAACTGCTTCAATATAGCTTCCCGACGCTGAGCTCGTCTCTTCTGTCTCCTCTGCACTACAAATATAAATGTCATCAGCCATGCAAAAACCAGCAGACCGACTAGTGGATTAGCAATGAATATAACACTCACGATAACGAAAATTAAAAGCATTGCTGGAAAGAATAAAAGGAAAACGACAATCACAAGCCCCAAAGTAGCATTGCTTTGATATCTTCTAGGTAAATAAGTTGATAGCCGATTTAGCACAGGCACTTTAATCTTTATAAAATCACTATCAGTAAATGCCGAGAAATCAATTTTTTTCATCTATGAAAACCAGTATACATAAATAAACATTAGCGAACAGCTAGTAGCTTAGTGATGTACGTATGCGCTCTAATCAATATACGACCGCGAATCACAGCTCCGAGTTTTTGGCTGGTTAGCAGGGGCGAAAATTGTTATCTGCTGCGGCTAACTATATTCTGGAGGTTGATAGCAGGAGCGACCGCACGGGGCGCGGCGCTACGCAGGCGGCGGCGTGGAGTCGATGCTGCGTAGCTGGCGGTTGCTCATCCGGCCCTCGGCATCTACGGCATAAATCAGCGCCGTGCCGAAGATCATCTCTGTTGTCTCGATGTCTTCGTCGCTGATATCTTCAATGTATTTCACTAACGATCGTATCGAATTGCCATGCCCGACAATCAGCACATTTTTACCCTGATTTATCATCGGAGCGATGGTGTCTCGATAATACGGTACCGCCCGGCGGAAGACTTGTTTTAGTGATTCACCGTTCTCAATGGGGTTATCCCAACCGCGGCGGATAGCATTAAACACGTCGTCACCGAGCTGCTCTTTAATCTCCCATTTGTCCTTACCGGTATACACTCCGTAATCGCGCTCATTTAGCTCTGCTGCCTCTGTAAACGAAACTGTGCTACCGGCAGCAGTCAGCAATTGCTCGGCAGTTTGATGGGTGCGAACCTGCTCAGACACGAAGACTTCGTCAAAGCGCACGTCACGCAGGAGCTGCCCCATCTCGGCAGCCTCTTGGAGGCCTTTGGTAGTCAGGCTGACATCCGTCGTACCGGTCCATTTGCTCATCGCATTCCACTCCGACTCGGTGTGCCGAACGACGACCAGCATCCCCCGGCGAGTCGCGACGCGGTTTTGACTGATGCCATCAGCAAAGTAATTGTTTATATTCTCAAGGGTAGTTTGGTTGATGCGCGACACCGCCTCGATTGTGTTAAATGCGTTGTGGCGCGTGATGATGACGTTGTCCATCTTTTGCAGCGCCATTATCTCCAGGCTGTGCTCGAGCTCTGATTGATCGGCGTGATGAGCACGCAACAACAGCATCTCTTCATGGTGGTCGAGCAGCTGCTCGTCTTCGAGCACGTCGAGCCCTGCCGCGGCAAGCTTGCCAGATTCGAGCGCTTCGAGCACCGCACGGGTATCGACTAACTCCCCTCGTGCAGTGTTGATGAGTATCGCGCCGGTTTTACATTTGTTAAGTAGTGCTTCACCAATCAGGTGATATGCGTCCGCAGTGTAAGGAGCATGTAGCGAAATTACATCCGAGTACTCGACAAGCTCGCCCAGACTGGAATACGTCATGTCGACCTTGTTGGCTTCTGACCGATTTGGGTACGGATCATAGCCTCGAATCTGCATCCCGAAAGCGTGCGCGATGTGGGCAACCTTCAGCCCAATCTTGCCAGTACCGATAATTCCGATTGTTTTACCGCGCAGATCAGTTCCGCGCAGCTGATCATGCTGTAGCTCACCTTCGCGAGTTCGGCTGTTGGCCTCGATTAGTTTGCGCGACAAGCTCAACAATAACGCGAATGTATACTCCGCAACGGTGCTGCTGCCATAGCTCGGAACATTTACAACGGCAATACTCCGCTCAAATGCAGCGTCGAGATTGACGTTATTAAAGCCAGTTGAACGACATGCAACCAGCTGCAGCTGTGGCATGGCCGCGATGTGCTCAGCCGTCACGTTGCTTGAAACAAAAATACTGACTACATCTGCAGTCGGGTCGACATTACCGTCAGTCAACGGCTCTTTAATCAACGTCACACTGAACCGAGACTCATCCAGCTGCAACTTGAACTGCTCGAGGTCGGTATCTGTCACGTCATAGAAGACGATGTGTACTTTTGAATTCATCATATTGTAATAGCCACTAGTAGTATGTAACCATACGTGTATGAAGATTGAAACAATTACTCCACGGCAAATCCTCGACTCACGCGGCAATCCGACGGTTGAAGTCGATGTCGAACTAGCAAATGGAAGCTTCGGTCGCGCTGCTGTGCCCTCCGGCGCGTCAACCGGCGAACACGAAGCGCATGAGCTGCGCGATGGCGGCAGCGCCTACCACGGTCGAGGTGTCGACCAGGCGATAAACAACATCAACCGTCACATCGCACCAGCGCTGATCGGCCACGACGCGACTGACCAAACCGGCATCGATAGCACCATGACTGAACTCGACGGCACCGACAACAAATCCACCCTCGGCGCTAACGCTATCCTCGGCGTATCGATGGCAGTCGCCCGAGCAGCAGCAAATGCCAAGCAGGTTCCACTCTACGAATACATCGGTCAACTGCATGACAATTCTGACTTCAACCTACCCCAACCAATGATAAACATCATCAACGGTGGTCAGCACGCCAGCGGCAGTACCGAGATCCAAGAATTCATGATTATCCCCCAGCAAGCCGACGACTTCTCAACGATGATGCGCTGCGGCAGTGAAATTTTTCATCAATTAAAACAACTTCTAGCGGAGCAAGGCCTGGCCACCACCGTCGGTGACGAAGGTGGTTTCGTACCGGCAGTCACTGACAGTCGTCAAGCGTTGGAGCTCATCGTCACCGCTATCAACCAAGCTGGATATACTCCGGATACTGACGTATCGCTCGGGCTCGACATCGCCGCCAGTGAGTTCTACCGCGACAACCGCTACCACTTGACGTCACCAGTTCAGAAAGCGTCACCGGAGCAGATGATAGATTGGGTCGGTGGCTTAGCCGCAGACTACCCGATCACCAGCATCGAAGACCCGCTCGATGAAAATGACTGGACGAGCTGGACGAAACTGACAGTCGACAGTGCCAAGCTGCAAATCGTCGGAGACGATTTGCTGGTAACGAACCCCCAACGCCTAAAGCGCGCTATCGATGAGCACGCCTGCAACGCCATCCTGATAAAACTCAACCAAATCGGCACCCTCAGCGAGACGCTACAAGCCATCAAGCTAGCTCAGGACAACCGGTTCGGGACGATTATCTCCCACCGTTCTGGCGAGACGGAAGACACGTTCATCGCCCATCTCGCAGTCGGCACCAACGCTGGACAGATTAAAACCGGCTCTGTCTCACGCGGTGAGCGCACCGCCAAGTACAACGAGCTAACACGCATCGCTGAGTCACTGGAAAACTAAAAACTCTATGAAAAAACGAGTCCTCATCATAGTCGCGGCTCTCATCTGTCTATGGCTGCTGTGGGTTTGGTTTGCACTCGGCAATGATGCCGCATCAAACCAACCTGACCAGTCAATGAACGACTCCGCTAATCTCGAGATTACTAGCTTCGAGGAGTGCGTGGCCGCAGGCAATCCGGTTGCGGAATCATTCCCAGAACAGTGCTTTACGCCTGATGGAGAAAGGTTCGTGAATACTAAAGTAAACGCACCGGAGTAGACTCGGACAATGATCTCTCAGTAATCGGATGCTAATGGCATCCAGATAGCCACGGGGTTAACCGCACTAAACGCCTTTAGTCAGCGAGAGTGGTCGCCGATATCACCAGCCGCTCGGGATACACGCCGTTCTCTGTCATCTGTCCGTGGTACAGCACCATAGTAAGTCCACCTTGGCCTGATTTTGCCGGTTTCAAGGCTTCGCTAATCAAGAAATTATAATCTTTGGCCGTCTCGACAGAACTAATTTGATACTTCACCGATTCATCTCCGCCGACGACTGTTACCACGTCGCCCTTAGACAATGCTTTGAGTTGCTTACTGTACGCTGGTCCACTATTGATCACTGTTGATTTGCTGTTGTCGCCGATACCGCCGCTCTGATCGTACCAGCCAAATGCCTTCTTATTAATCGGGAGTTCGAGCTGATAATCATCGCTAATCGTGACTGGTTCCACTGCAACAGCATCAGCGTTTACCCCGCCTAGCTGAACCCCGGTCGGAACAGTCGAGGGCACCTGTCGCGACTCACTGTCGTTTGCGCTCACTACTGATTCGGCTGGCTGTCCGTCCGCTAGCTGCGGTTGAGCTGGGTTAGTCAGCGTAGCGCCACCAAGCCCGATGACGAGTAGCAACGCAGCCGCAATCACTAGCTTCCGCCAATACTCTGCTACAAAATCCCCAACCGCTCCAGCAGCGGTGCGTAGTTTCGCGGGTTGGATAAAATCGCGGATAGAAAAGTCCGAGCGACGCTCCCAATCCAGAAACGGCTGATCACTAATATCTCCTCGGCTAAGTGACTCAGGGTACTTTTGCTGCTGAGCTGGCTGCCGCGATTTATGGCGCTGTGCTGCTTGCCGGGCTGCTGCGGTCTCTTGCACTCGATGATTCACCCGCCCTGAGCGTACTCGTGCTTGTGGCTTCGGATTACTGGGCGTATCAGCAGCACGGCGATTATAAATCGTCGCAGACTCACCGCTCCGAGCACGCTGTGGCGAGAATCCGTCGAGGGTTGGTCTTTGTTTATGATTAGCGACAATTAGCTCCCGTTCGTGATTTTAAACAAGAATCAAATACTACTCGTCAAGTGTCGATGACCAGAGGTCGAGGTTGCCATCACTGTTGGTGTCAGTCGAGGTCGACCGGGATTCAGACTCATCTACAGGTGCCGTTAGGGCAGGCGTCTGCTCGATATCCGACGGAGCAGCCTGGGTGTTGACTGACTGAACTTGCCCTGGCTGGGCTGAACGGCTGGCAACATCTACCTGGCTGCTGAGCATGACTCCTGCACCAACGACAAGCACCAACGAAGCAATGCCTGTGCCCGCCAAACCAAGCTTACGCAGCGAGCGAGATCGTAAAAAATTACGAGCGAACAAACGCGTACTGACTAGATTGTGCTGTTGGGTGGACTGCTGGTTCTCATCGAGTTGAAGCTCTAGATGAGATGCATGCGACTCAGCATAATTATCGATATTGTGGCGCTGCCGATGGTGGTGCGCGGCTTGACGAGCGGCATTACGTTGCTGGTGGCGTGGCTGATGTTTGGCATCCTGTCGAGCCTGAGCGACGATATCCCAACCGCGTTGCTTGGCTTTTGTTGCCCGGAGCTTGCTGCTGACCTGCGCAGTCTGGCGCGGGCTCGTGATAGCGTCTATTGAGCGCAATGAATTTTCCTGCCGAGGTTTGTTAGTTACTGATTCTTCCTGTCCACGATCGAACAGCACGACGTCAGCTGACCCGCTGCTACGAGCTGGCGACAGTCCATCAATAGTAAGGGTGTTTGTTGTCATCTTTAGTTTTTTGGTTTTTAATTACTCTAACTGTAATTATAGCAAACCAGTCCAAAATGTACATGGTTATTTGCCATCTGGCGATCACGATTGCTATAGTGCTATTGCTTTATTGCATCATTTGTGCTATAAATTGTACATGGCAAGAAAAAAACTCACAGCTCGTCGCGGTAGCTGGGACCCCTGGAGGGGTAAACCGGCAATAACTGATGCTGAGATAAGCGATCTCACAAGAAAAAATATCGATTATCGCGCCAAGGACCTACCACCAGCAGAACTCGATGGTCCTGGTCATCGTGCCGCTCGGGAAGCAGCACAAGCAATTGCCGATCAAATTGAAACTGAACGAGCTCAACGACCAGGTCGTCGCTAATCGCACTTGGCAACCGCCTTTGTAAGCGTTTATAGTGGGGTATTGTTCTAAGCAGCCCTCTTTACAAAACTATAAACCAAGGAGCGATAGCGACTGTTTGTAGTTTTGAGAGGAGGAACTGCAGCAAGCTGAAGCCATTCAAACTCGTTTTGAATGCGTAGGCTGGTAGCAAATTCCGACGAGGGCCAGTAGCTCAGCTGGTTAGAGCATCGGCCTCTTAAGCCGAGTGTCGAGGGTTCGAGTCCCTCCTGGCCCTCCAATTCAGTTATGTTTAGAACAGAGGTTATTTACCTCTGTTTTTGTTATACTTTACTTATGACACAAGAAATTATTGAAAAACTAGTTCGCGAATGCATGAACGAAGCTCAAAAAGCAATCGATAGCGGCAACCCACCATTTGGGTGTGTAATCACGGACAAAGACGGCAACATCAAAGCTAAGGGACACAATACACAGCAGTCAAACAATGACCCCACTGCTCACGCAGAGATAAACGCAATGAGAATACTTGGTGGCAAAATTGGCTCAAGATACCTGGACGATTATGTGATGTTTGCAAATGCGTCGAGCTGCTCAATGTGTATGTCAGGTGCTGTAAAAGCTCACATTACTGAATTTTATTTTGGTGCACCGCCTGAGCCCAGCATGAATCCATGGATTACAATGGATGAAGTCGCTGAGAAATCTAAAAATGAGATTGGGGTTCACGGACCAGTCCTTGGCGATGAGTGTGCGACGCAAATAGCCGAAGGTCGTAATATAAATTCATAATTTGATTGCATCTCCGTTCTGGAAGACAGATGCAACAAGAAGGACTATAGCCCTCCAATTAATCTTTTTAAGTATCTGATTTTGTTACAATAACATCATGAACAAAATGCTTACTGTTGCCTTATCTCTTCTTATCATTCTCGGAGTATCATACATATCTCTGTTTGTCTTAAATGCTCCAGGCATTTTGCTTTTAGCCGTATTGATAGGGGCAAATATGCTCTGTCGAAGATCAAAAAGGTGTTATTTTAAAAACATGAAGCAGCCCCTGATAATAGTTTGGATGCTAGCATTAGTCTCCTTTCTCGGATTCGCCTTTGAGTGGTTCGTAGAAGGATGGGATGTATTGTTTTGGGCAATACCTTTCACTATATTTACTTTAACTGGGATTGTTTTAATGTTCGTCAAAACATTTAAAGAATCCAAGCAGAATTAGTACAACTTATTTTCTAGCTTAGTTGCAACAAGCATCACGGTGGCCCTCCAAAATAACAATCCACCGCCAGGTGGGTTTTTAATTTGGAATGCTTGTAGCGATCTCGAACCCAATAGCCACGAAGCGGCAGGGTTCGGGCGCCAGGGAGGAGCAGACAAGAGCTACCTCTTAGTTCTTGTCAGTGACGACTGCGCCAGAGCAAAGCGACCTGTCCCTCCTGGCCCTCCAATTTTACAGCCCACCCCTGCGGTGGGTTTTAAAATTGAAAGCTCACGAAGTGAGTTGAAGCCTCGAAGAGAGTTCAGATTATTGTCATAACAGCGAAGCTGTTTGACGATAAATAATAGATGGTGGAATAGCGGAGATAGTCTGCCATCATATGTTGTCCCTCCTGGCCCTCCAAAATAAGAACTCCCTGCTTGAGAGTTTTTGTTTTGGTGAGTTAGTAGTGCCTCGAACCCGATAGCCACGAAGTGGCAGGGTTCGAGCGCCAAGGAGCGAGCCATAAAAGCGCGCTAGCATTCTTCTGGCGACCGACTGCACATGAGCAAAGCGAATTGTCTCTCCACCCAGCACCGGCCTATAGATGACGACCGCAAGAGCTGCTTATGTTAAAATGAGAGCTAGTTATTTACTAGTCATTTTTTAAAACTAGATTGCCGTAGCTAATGGAGAGTTTGAGACAAAAAATAGTAAAACCATTACAGTGGTTACACCACCACCTGGCTTATCGGCCGCATCTTTTTTTCAGCAAGCAAAGCAAATACTACGACCGCTGGCATCAATGGCGCTGGCACCCGCATATCCACGCCGCAGTGCTAGGGAGTTACATGCTCGCGATAGGTTTGTCGATTATTGTTTCGCAATCGGCGTTAGCTACGAGTAGTTGGACACAATCTGATTGGGGCGGTGGCCAGGGCGCGTCGGCGCTTAACCAATACCAATCAATAGATAACGTGACTATTAACGACTCAGGTCAACCGGAGCTAGAACTGCGCAACAAAACCGCCGTGCTACGCGGTGACACTCTGGCCGGCGGATCATCCAACTATAATGTGGCGACCGCGACAGCAGTCGAGCTAAACGATTCGCAGGATTACCACCAGGACACCTACACCTATACCAGCGGTCAGCCGACTCGGTTGGTAGTCGACCAAGCGGGCGACTACTTAGTGTCAGTGACCATGCCTATAACTAGCAGCTACACCAATGGATCCTACAGGGACGCCGTTAGGACTGAGGTGTACGTAAACGGCACCAAATACCCCGGGGCGACTGGTCGCTCAAGCTACATCCGAAATTACACTAACAACAACGAAGCGTCGAACCACATTGGCCTGCTACTAGAAGATTTAAACGCCGACGATTACATAGAAGTGTTTGTAAAAAAGGACACTTCTGATGTCGCCAACACCTTGGCCGGCATCACCACACTTTACGTCGAACAAATTAGCGATGATAGCACCGTGTTTAATGCCCGCGCCACCAACACCACTTCTGGAACGAACCTCAACAGCTCTCAGGCGCCACTTAACTGGCAATCTACCAGAAAGGACAGCGGCTTTAGCCATGACAACTCTACCAACCAACACCAAATAACCGTCGATCAAGCCGGAACCTATTTTGCGACAGTCAACATACCATTGGCGTCTTCCGTACAGCGACCCAATATCATCGGTAAGGTGTTGGTAGATGGCGCCGAAGTCGATAGCGCAGAGTTTGCTCAGGGCTATATTCGAAATTATGATAATCACGCTAACAGTTCTATCCATTGGTCGGGCTTAATTACAACTACCGCCGCTAATCAAGTAGTAACGATTAGCGTCCAGCAAGAAGCAGCCAGTGGCACCGTAACTGTTGGCGGTGAAACTGCGAGCCTGTTCATAGAAAAGCTAGCCGGCGACAAATTGTTCCAAGCTACCGCCACCCAAGCCGGTGGCAGCAACGATTGGAATCCAGCTGCGCCCGCGGGAATTAATTGGTCGAGTCAAAAGATCATTGACCCGGCAGTGTTTGACCACTCGACTTCGGCTAACAATCATCAGATTACTGTGTTAGAGGACGGTGATTATTTGCTGTCATTTAACGCAAATATCAGCGGCGCTAGCAGTCGTGCAAATCCAAAGGTCCAAGTTCGAATCAACGATACCCCGCTCACAGGCGCCGAAGCAAAAAGCGCCTACCGCCGCCAAACTAGTGGTCACGATCAGAGCTCCGACCAGCTGTTATACCCATTGGTTGATTTAGCTGCCGGCGACGTTGTCAGCCTACATGTCGAGCGTGAAGGCAACGCTGGGGTTGCGAACGACACCGACCCGACCCAGGTATCGTTAATTAAAAAAGGCTATCAATCTACCGGAACATTAACTTCGAGTATTTTTGATCCTGGTTATGACGCTGATTGGGGTACGGTTCAGTTCAGCAACAGCGGCGGCGGCACCATCAGCCTCAAAGCTCGCAGCGATACTAACTCTGACATGTCAACGGCTACCAACTGGGCTAGCTGCGGTGAACTAGCATCGGGAGATTCACTGACCGATAGTCCGTGCATTAGTAACGGGGATCGCTACATGCAGTACAAGGTAACATTTACACTTGATAGCGAGACCCCAATACTCGATTCCGTTGAGCTATCGTACACCCCATCAGATATAACAGCCCCCACCACTAACGCCAGTAATGTCACTATGTACACCTCAAATGGCGGCAGCGCTATTAACAGCAACTCCTGGACAAATAATTCAAAGCCATACTTCGACTGGGACAACGGCGCTGACAACAGTGGGGGAAGCGGCCTGAAAGGCTACTGCCTATACTTGGGGCTTGACGACACCGCCAACCCAATCAGCAGCAAAGGCCTGCTCGGCACCAGCCCGGTCGAAACTAACGGTCAATGCCAGTTCATCGTCGAAGAGTCAGAACTCGACCTCAACAACCCAGGACTCATCGGCAACGCCCTTGCCACCGACAATGCCGCCTACTACTTGAACGTAAAGGCGGTCGATGTCGTCGGCAACGTATTCAATGGTGCTCCTGCACAGTTCCAGTTTAGATTCGACAATACCGACCCTATCAACCCAAGCTTTATTACTGCTCCCTCAAACTTTATCTCTAGCAAAAATGTTAATTTGTCGTGGCCAACCGGCAACGCCCAGTCCGCTAGCGATGCCAACACCGGTCTAGCCGGACTGCAGTACCGAATCGGAATCAGTGGCACGTGGTACGGCGACGCCCACACCGGCGCACAAGACGGAACTGATCTGCTAGCCAACGATGGCTCGTACACCACCGTAGACCCCATCGATTATGATGCTCTAAACGAAGGCAATAACATCATCTACTTCCGCAGCTGGGACCTTGCCGGCAACGTATCGGACGCCTATGTAACGACTGTCATTAAACTAAATACTCAATCACCATCCCCACCCCAAAATGTATCTCCATCGCCTATAACAAATACCACCAACCAATTTAGCTTCAGTTGGTTGCCGCCGACGACATTCACCGGCCAAGAAGCCAACCTCCGCTACTGCTACGTGATCAACGCTCTGCCAACCGCCTCTAACTGTACCTTCACTGACGCCGGTGTGACAGAGCTTGCTAGCGGTGCCTACGCTACCCAGCCAGGCCAAAACACCCTCTATGTCGTGGCCAAAGACGAAGCCGGCAACATTAACTACGCTTCGTATGGCTTTGTGACATTTACGGCCAACACCTCCGCACCCGGCATCGCCCAGAACATCGACATCGCCGACATCAGTGTTAAATCAACTGCCAACTGGAAACTGGCTATCACCTGGGAAGAACCACTCCAAATCGGGGCCGGAATTGCGAATTACCGGATTTATCGCTCGAATGATGACGGCGCTAGTTTCTCCCAGGCTGCTACTACCAGTGGCACCAGTTATGTTGACACTGGTCTAGATCAGCTTAAATACCGCTACTATGTTAAAGCCTGCGATAGTGCCAACAACTGCGGTGCAGTTTCTGGCACAGTCAAAGAGCTGCCAAGCGGTAAATTCACCGCACCGGCGCAGGTGATAGTCGAGCCGAGCGCCAGCGATGTGTCAACTCGTAGTGCCACAATCAGTTGGATCACAAAAAGAAATAGTGACTCCAAAGTTGCGCTGGGCCTGAAGTCGGGTCTATATGGCGAAGCTGAGATCGCCAACTCCGACCAAAGCACTGTCCACGAGATAAAACTAACTAACCTTGACCCTGGCAAAACCTACTTTTACAAAGCCCGTTGGACTGACGAAGACGGTAACACTGGTTCATCGACAGAAAAGACTTTCACCACCTTGCCAGCGCCAACTGTTAAAAAAGTATCCATTGAAAAGGTTAACCTCTCAGTTGCAACCGTCAACTTCACATCAACAGACGCCATCCAGGCCAAAATCTACTTCGGTAAATCTGAAAATTTTGGCGGCTTGAAAGTTGTCAATACCTCCGTAAGTGAATCAGACTACACTGCTCAACTAACAGGTCTTGATGATGGCTCCGAATACTTTATGAAAATTAACCCAATTGACCGCGATGGCAACGAATACGAAGGCACCGTGTTGAGCTTTGAGACGCCGCCGCGACCAATCATCTCGAATGTTAGCTTCCAGCCTGTCGAAGGCGAGCCAACTAGCACCCAAAAAGTTAGCTGGACCACCAACGTCCCGGCGACGTCGCTCATCAGATACGGACGTGTCGACGGTGGCAGCACTGAGATAATCGACAGCAAGCTCAAAAAACAACACGAGTTAATCATTAAGAACCTAACTGACAACAGCGAGTACACCCTGACCGCCCAGTCGCGTGACAAGGACGCCAATCTAGCAGTATCCGATAATCACCTGTTCCGGACTGCGCTCGATACCAGACCACCGAAGATTAGTGACCTCACCGTCGAAGCCACCGTCCGTGGCAGCGGAGCCGAAGCTCGCGGCCAGATTGTAGTGTCGTGGAAAACAGACGAACCAGCTACCTCACAAGTGGCCTACGGTGAAGGCAGCGGCGGAGATTATACGAGCCGCTCCGCAGAGGACACCGTGCTCAAACAAGAGCACTTAGTAATCGTATCCGACGTACCAACTTCGAGAGTCTACCATCTCCAACCGGTATCGAAAGACGGCCAAGACAACACCGCCGAAGGCGAAGACCAATCAGCAATCATCGGCCGTGCCAGTGAAAGCGTGCTGAGCATAATCGTCACCTCACTTCAAAGGATATTTGGCTTATGAACACCACACCGCTGATTACCGGCAAAAACATAAACGTTGGGTTTAAAATTGGCCAGCAACAACACCAAGTCCTGCATGATGCCAACTTTGAAATACCCAAAGGCTCGTTCACGATTATGTATGGTCCATCTGGCAGCGGTAAATCAACCCTGTTGAATGTCCTGGTTGGTTTGCAGCCACCTGAAACTGGCGAACTGGTATTTGAGAACGAAAGTCTCTACCAGCTAAGTCCTGATTTTCGAGCTAATTTTAGGGCGAACCACCTCGGTATGGTGTACCAGACTAATTACTGGGTAAAGAGCTTGAACGTTGAGGAGAACGTGGCTCTGCCGTTGTTTTTCCTGGGGCGACCGAGACTCGATGCCCTAAAAGCAGCTCGACAAAATTTAAAGCGGGTTGGCATGGAAGAATTCGCCACTCGACGACCCACGGTGCTGTCGGGCGGTCAGCAGCAGCGTGTCGCTATGGCTCGAGCACTGGTAGCCGAACCTGATGTAATCGTAGCCGACGAACCGACTGGCAACCTGGATACTGCCAGCGGTGACGCAATCCTAGAATTGCTGCATTACTGCAATAATGACTTGGGTCGCACGGTGATTCTGGTGACACACAACCTCGAATACCTACCGTATGGCAACTTCCTGCTCAACATCAAAGACGGTGTTACTGAAACAGTCGACCAAGATCACATCGCCCAGACCACACAGGAACTCGTCAAAAACATCCAGGACCGCATCGCTCGCATCGCCCAGGAAGATAAAGGCCACAAGCCGAAGGGCAAGCAGACATGAGCAAATCTACTACCGCCGCGCTCAAACAAAGCACCATCAGCAACAAACTGCTGATGACAATGGCGCTCAAGAACCTGACGTACAAAAAACTACGAAGCATTTTGACCATCTCCGGGGTTGTAATTGGTATCGGTTCAGTGTTCCTGCTCATCTCGTTTGGCTTGGGACTGCGGCAGCTAGTGACCGAGGAAGTGACAGGAGCTCAATCAATCAAAACGATTGACGTCAACAGCCCTAACTCTCGAATCGTCAAGCTTGACCAAAGCAGTGTCGACCGCATTGCCGACATCCCTGATGTATCTCAAATCGGCACCTCCTACTCATTGGCTGGCAAAGTCGCGCTGAATGAAGCTGCAACTGATACGGTGGTGTTTGGAGTCAACAATGAATTCTACTCACTGAGCAATATATCGCTCGTCAGCGGAAAAGCTTTCGACGACGAACAGCCTGATGCGATTGTGATTAACATGTCACTCCTCCGAGCGTTTGGAATTGAGGATAAAGCCACCGAGGTGCTTGATTCCGAACTCACGGTTGAAATCGACACTGGGAGCGACCAGACATCAGAGCCACTCACTAAGACCTTCACTGTCGCCGGAATTGCTGAAACAGGCAGTGGCGCTGAACTGTTTGTACCCCAACAAGCCTTTACTGCATACGAGCTGAAATCGTTTTCCCAGGCAAAAGTTACCGTCGAAGACACCGACAAAGTAGCCAATGTCCGAGCCCAGATTGAGGCCCTAGGCTTCGAGACCTTGTCGCCACTCGATACTGTCGAACAGATCAACCAAGTGTTTCGATTCTTTACTATTGCGCTACTCGGTTTCGGTGCAATCGGCATGTTCATCGCCGTAATCGGTATGTTTAACACCTTGACTATCTCGCTGTTGGAGCGAACCCAGGAAATCGGATTGATGCGTGCGATTGGCGGTCGCCGCAAAGACATGAGAAAGCTATTTATATTTGAAGCTCAGCTGATATCCATCCTCGGAGCCATAGCAGGAATTGTACTGGCACTAATTCTGGCAACACTCATCAACCTCGTCTTCAACTCGCTTGCCCGAACGCGTGGTGTAACTGAAACGTTCAGCCTATTTTCCTTCCCATTGTGGCTAGTGTTATCGATGCTACTATTCATGGCTACTGTCGGGATTATTGTTGCCTACCTGCCAGCTCGTCGAGCTTCGCGAATCAACCCGATTGACGCTTTGCGACATGAATAAAGCATAGCCCACGCCATACAATCGTAGCTGTGTTTTATGACCCTCAAGCCAGTATGCACTTTACCCAGGGCAACCGTCTTGTATGATTAGCGGATGATAGCTGAAGTTAACATTCACTCTAAAAGCTTCGGGGCCAAAGACCTCTACAGCAATCTCGAGCTACGTATCAGCGCTGGTGAGAAGATAGGGTTAATCGGTCGCAATGGCAGCGGCAAAAGCACCCTGCTAAATATACTGTCGGGCATAGATAACGAATACGACGGCGAGGCCAGACTAACAAAAGGCACTACTATGGTCTCGACTCGCCAAGAACACTATAAGTTTGAAGACACGACAGTCCTCGACTATATCGCCCACGACCTGCCAGAATTCTCAAAGTTGAGTCACATCATTCAGTCGTACCCTGCCAAAATGCACACCAGCAAGCAGATGCTGCAGCGCTACAGTGATGCGCTGGAGCGTTTTAGCCAACTCGGATACTACGACATCGAGCACGAGATCACCCAGGCATTCGAAAAGTATCAAATAGAACCTAGCAGATTGACCGACACCGTCGGCAGCCTGTCTGGTGGCCAGAAACGACTGGTGGAGCTCGTCAAGGTCCAACGATCCCGAGCGGATCTGGCGTTAATCGACGAGCCAACAAACCACATGGACTATGTGGCAAAAAACTTCTTCATCGAGTGGCTGGCTAGCACAGATGAAGCTGTGTTAGTTATCACCCACGACCGAGACGTCCTAAACAGCGTCGACAGAATTGTCGAGATTCGTGACGGCAAAGCAGATGTATTCCGTGGCGGTTACGACAAATATCTAAAAATAAATGCCAGCAGTATCTCGGCTGAGCTCAACGAATACGAAGTAACGCAGCGCCGTATAAAAAACCTCCACTCTGACATCTCTCGGTTCAAACGGCTCAAAGAACGCGCTCGCGATCCAGACACAATCAAACAGTTCAAACTCCGTCAGAACAAGGCCGCTAAGAAACTGTCGGAACTACAAGAAAAAGAGAAGCCTAGTTTCTGGATCGACCAGGAGTCAACTGCTAATCTCAGCACCAAAATCACCGCCGCCTATGACCAGCACAAAGCGCGCAACATCAAAGTCCAGACTAAAACCAAAGTCACGAAAAGCAGGCAGAAACTGATAGGTGTCAGCAAGTTGGCGCTCGGCTACGACAACTCGCCGCTTTTTACTGATGTCAGCTTCGAACTCCGCGAGGGCGACCGACTACAGCTGCACGGACGGAACGGCGTCGGCAAAACAACTCTCGTCAAATCCATAATCGCCGCCAGCCAACATGCCCCGCCGCCAGTCACTGTTTTTGAGGGCACAATCGATCTTGACCACACCGTCACAATCGGCGTCTACGAGCAGGAATTACAGCTTGAATCGATGGACCTCACACTCGAAGAAGCTATCTACGACATCCACGCGCGTCACGACCTAGACTGCAACCAACAACGCGTCCGCCAGCTGATGAATGACTACTTATTCAAATATGAAACCGACGCCCGACTGGCAGTTTCGGATTTAAGCGGCGGCCAGCGCTCACGACTGCAACTAATAGACATGCTGACCGGGCAGCCAAACGTACTGATTCTCGATGAGCCCACCAACCACCTCGACCTACCGAGCATCGAAGAACTAGAATCGGCAATGAATCAATACCACGGCGCCGTTATCTACATCTCTCACGATAGTTACTTTGCAGAAAAAATCGGCGGTGAAGTCGTCACACTGCCCTAGGCATAGGCCTACTTCCAATAACTGCTGTAATCTCTGACGTACTGCTCAAACGTCGTCGCAGCCCGACCGATAATCGATTCGATGTCAGACTGAACACCGGCGGAAAAATTATGCCGGACCACAAAGTAAAGCATCTTTTGAACTTTTATAAAGTCTTCATGAGCTCCCTGCTGCTGGAGCCGAGCGACGTAGTCGTTGACACTCGGGTTCTGGTACGTGATGTCTCGTTGCAACACCTCGCTCATCGTCTGTGCTACCTGATAGTAGTCGAGAGACTCTGGTCCTGAAAGTGTATAAGCCTGCTGGATGTGCCCCTTCTCAGTAAGCACAGCGCCAGCCACGTCTCCGATATCCCTGACATCAACAAACGCTGTCTTGCCCGTGCCGGCCGGTAGGAATATTTCATCACACTGTTTGATATCGTCTTTATAAAACGTGTTGAGATTCTGCATGAAGAAATTCGGACGCAAGAATGTGTAGGGTGCATTTTGTTTTTTGAGGTATTTCTCTACTTTAAAGTGAGGAGTTAGGAAATTGTACTGCACCCCTTGCAGCGACAAAAACACAATCTGTTGTATGCCCTTCTCTAACGTCGCGTCGATAAACGGAAATAGGTACTTTTTAACGTCAGAAATCGCCGGTGGTCGCATCAAGAACACTGCGTCGACCCCTGCCAGCGCCTTACCCCAGGTGGCCTCATCCGCAAAATCAAACAGTACCTCCTCAGACCCAGCCACATCCAACCTGTCTGCTTCTGTGAAGATTGCCGATTTTACCGAGATATTTTTCTCGATAAGTGACCTAACTACTTCCGCTCCGACATTACCGGTCGCTCCGGTGACAAGTACTTTAGCCATCTTGCGAATCCTGACTCCGCTGAAGGATTTCTTTAAACAACAGAAGCGGTAGCACCAGGTTGCCGAGCACCGAGAAGCCCCACACCACAAATGTTGCTAGCGCCCACGTGCTGAGCCCGCTCACCGATATGCCATCAGACACGACATCAGTCACCACCAGCCCGACGAACGTCGTCACCAATGCGATGCCACCCATCAAATAACTAGCATTCCGCAGCGCCAATTTCGTAATTAACGGGCCCAGAACGACAGTCGCTACCGAAAATATAGCTACCGCAATCACAAACGACACGCCGGTGATGTCAAAACCATCCAGCAGCGCTGCAGCCGCCAACAGCCCGATCGCATTCGCCAGTACGCTCAGCGTTAGTTGTGCCAACATCCGAATCATGTATTGTCTCCTTTTTGAAAAATTACGTAACCTAAGTATACAACTACCGCATTTGTTTAAAACACAGCAGAAACAACCTCTCAATTAACTATTAAAGCCATAAGGTGGTGTTGCCAACCACTACCACCTTCTTCATACGGGTATAAATTAACTGTAAACTTACAGCTCAACCGCTAGGTTTAGACTATGGGTGCTCCACGCGTGGCTTGGTCCGAAAGACGCAATAACCCGCTCAGCCAGGAGCGTCGCCGTCTTTCGGGTTTATTCAGTGCTATGAGTGAGCAGGCAGAAGAGCACGGCGTCAAGCGATATCATGATATGCATCGCACCTTAAAGCAGCTCGGCATGCCGTCACCACAGGTCGATGTCATCTTCGGTCGCCAGCTACCACCAGGCCAACGACGTGATTCACTGCGCCGACCTGTCAGTTATGAACTGGTCATCGCCAAACTCGAACAAAATCAAACGAGTTACTGGCGCTTTAAATCGGAGGTTGGGCAGCCACTCGATGCGTTCTTTGCAAAGGAACAATCGCGCAATCAGGACGCTGCGCACTACCAGCAAACATGCCTCAACTACGCAGCTCGAGTTCAGCTGGTGGACCAACATCTTCACGGTCGCCTGACTGACTTCATCTCATCACAAAGCATAGATACACTCGCTCAGCGTAGCCAGGCGGTACTTGGTATTACATTAAGTCTGGGGCAATATTTTCAGACAGAATACGATAAGTACCAACGCACCGTCATCGGTAGTCTGGGTATTAACATTACGGGACGACCACACTCTTAGTAGAGCAAGCTATCGTGGTTGCGTACAAAATGACAACTATAACCACCAGGGTTTTTCTGTAAGTAATCCTGGTGGTATTCTTCGGCCGGCCACCACTCGGTAAATAGTTCGAGCGTGGTGACAGCTGGATCGTCGTACAGGCCGGAGCTATTCACCATATCAATCATCTGCTTGGCCTCCGCTTTCTCATCTTCGGACTGATAGAAAATCGCCGAACGATAGGCTGCGCCGCGGTCATTACCCTGCTGATTAAGTGTTGTCGGGTCATGTACCCGAAAGAAGAAGTCTAAAATACGGCGATAGTCAGTTTGCTTGGTGTCGAACGTCACTGCCAGAGCCTCGGCATGACCAGGATGATTACGATACGTTGGATGATCATTGTCACCTCCAGTGTAGCCTACTTCGGTATCGACAACCCCTGGCTGCTGTCGCGTCAGCTCCTCTAGCCCCCAGAAGCAACCGCCGGCCAGATAAACAGTTCGTTCGCTCATTGCGCACCTCCGTGTTTAAGCATAGACTTAAACTATACGTGCATCGATATAAAGGAGCAAACATGGACCACGACGATAGCCACCTGTCACCGCAGCAACGTAAAGTCCTGCGCGACAAAGCAACCGAGACTCCCGGCAGCGGTGCCCTACTCGACAACAAACAAGATGGCAGCTACCACTGCGCCGCCTGCGATGCAGCGCTATTCACATCTGATACCAAGTTCGACTCCGGCTCAGGTTGGCCGAGCTTTGACCGAGCCGTCGAGGGTGCTGTTGAGCTAAAGCCCGATAATTCGATGTTTATGAAGCGCACCGAAGCCGTCTGTACTAACTGTGGCGGTCATCTGGGTCATGTATTTGAAGACGGCCCACGCGATACCACCGGCCAACGCTTCTGCATCAACTCTTGCTCGCTCGACTTCGAAGACAACGCTGGCAACCGTACGTCTGGAGACACTAGTCAGTAGACGCTACGCAATCGGCTGATTGTGTTCTGGCAGCTCACTACCGCTTGCAGCTGGATAATTAGGCAGCTTGAGCTGTTGGTAGCGCAGCACCGGCACAACACCAATCACAATAAAGACAGCGCTCGACAGTAGTACTCCGATTATCGGAATTGCTGCTTCAACCAAGCCTGCAGCCAAACCGAGCACCGACAGTACTCCAAGCACTTTCCAGACTTCTTTTGAATTTTGCTTGGCTTGTTCGTTGCTGGCTTTCAGCGCTTCTCGGACGCTCAGGTCTTTGTCTACCAAATGATATGGAGCAAACATCAATCGCATAATTGCGATAATCCCCGGCACGATCAGCAGAATAAGCCCAACTAGAACTATCAGTCCAGCCACAAGACCCATTACCACCATCCGCCAGGTGTATTTTTTACCGTCCTGAACCAGCGACGACGTCGACGGCTGCTCGCCTGCCGCTACCCTGACCTGAAGGCTAGCGCTCATCG
>Ga0136601_1000109_pt1 | contig 41103 bp, 38 predicted proteins | sample AntRauMFilla2699_FD_181020 | JGI IMG/M metagenome (GOLD analysis project Ga0136601, IMG submission 181020) | Saline lake microbial communities from Rauer Islands, Antarctica - Metagenome Filla 2 #699 | ecosystem: Environmental > Aquatic > Non-marine Saline and Alkaline > Saline | place...
TTGAGTTTATTGATAATCTCATCTTTGATTTCCTTTGCGATTCTAAATCCTTGTTTTGCCATAATGTGTTTCTAAATGATAATACTTTAGAATTGGTGTGCAAGGAAAGGGGTACCTTTCAGCTTCAGTACTTAAACAAGCAGAGACACATTTACGTACTCGCTTTATGAAGTGTCTATTATTCCACACACCAGCAGAGGCTTGGAACACTCAACTGATGAAAGTCGCCTGTGCTAAAATTAAAAAAACCACCAAGCTGGCGGTGCGTGATTATTAGATGAGGTGTTCGGATATTGGGGTTAATGTGGGACTTTGGGTCTTGAGGTATTTCACCACATCGGCAACAGCAATTCTAGGCGGGATGACGAGTACCATATGGATATGATCAGGCTGTACATTGACGGCGATAACCTCGATATCGGTATGCAGATCGTCCATCGTTTTGAAATACGATTCACACTCAGCTTTGATGTTCTGCACAAAGAGCTTGCGCCGATAGCGAGGTGTCCAGACAATGTGGTATTCCGTTTTGTATACGCAGTGTGCTCCTTTGCGGTATCGCATGAGTTCTATTGTATCGGCTGGAGCTGTCTGGACAAGCCGGTTCATCTCCAGACGGAGTCTGGAGTTTTTGGTGGCTTAATAAATTAGTATACTTAATCGAAAAGCTACACCGTTCATGTAATGAAAGATTCCTGAGGGGAGCACACAATTTTAGGTGCAAATGCTATACTGGTCGAATGATACGAAGATTGACCGGAACGGTTGTAGATATTGAAACCACTTCGATCGTACTTGAAGTACAAGGAGTAGGCTACCAAGTGTTTGTGACTACCCCACACTCGTTTACCCTAGACGAACAAGTCACGCTCCGCACTCACCACGCTATCCGCGACACCGCGTCTGACCTCTACGGCTTTCGCCATGAAAATGAACAAGAAGTTTTTGGTCTGTTGTTGACGATCCCTAAGGTGGGGCCAAAATCTGCTTTGCAGATTTTGGCCCAAACCGACCTGCCCACCTTAAAAACAGCCGTCTCCACAAACGATGCTTCTCACCTTTCAAAGCTCTCGGGAATCGGGAAGAAAACCGCTGAGAAGATTGTCCTCGGACTGAAAGAAAAAGCAGAAGACTTGGGTTGGCATGAACAGCTCGCAGTCGACGCTCCAGACAGCGCCCGAGCCAGCTGGCACACTGACACCATCGACGCACTGGTAGCGCTGGGGTATCCCCAAAGTGACGCCCGGGCTGCGGTGGCAGAACTCCCAACCGATCTCACTAGCGCCAACGAAGCCGTCCGTGCTGCCCTTAAAAAACTCGGCCAAGTCTAACTACACAAGACAAGTCCCGTCGTGAAGGTATATCGCGTATACTAGAATGTATGAACACGATATTGTACTGGATAAAACGCTGTATTCCTGCGGGAGTCTTAAAGCGAATTCGACCACCCTACCATTATTTTCTAGCGTATCTAGGTGATTTGTTGTATCACCGCCCTTCTCGCGACATAACAATCATCGGTGTGACGGGCACCAAGGGTAAGTCGACAGTGACAGAACTTATCACTCATATATTAGAAGCGGATGGAAACAAAGTGGCGTCTCTCTCTACTATCCAGTTTAAATACGGAGATACAGTAGAGCGTAACTTGTATAAGATGACCATGCCGGGACGGTTCTTCGTGCACCATTTTTTGCGACGGGCGGTAGATGATGGCTGTACCTACGCTGTCCTAGAGATGACCTCAGAAGGGGCCGTACAGTTCCGCCATAAGTTTGTACATTTAAACGCCTTAGTGTTTACCAACCTATCACCGGAGCATATTGAGTCGCACGGGTCGTTTGAAAACTATAAACAAGCCAAGCTATCGATCGCTCACGAGCTCGCGCAGTCAGTGAAACAACCGCGCTTTATTGTGGCCAACGCAGACGATGAGCATGGAGCTGATTTCTTACAAGTGAAAGTAGAAGAAACGTTGCCGTACTCACTTAACGACCTCAAGCTGTATACCCTGCAGAAAGATGGAATTAGTCTTATCTTCCAGCACGGTGATGAGGAAGCGACGATTCGGGTGCCGCTGGTCGGACTCTTCAACGTCTACAACACCTTGGCTGCAATTACCCTCACCCGAGCGCTAGGAGTAAAGCTGCGGACTATCGAAGGTGCCTTGCGGCATTTACCACCAGTAAAGGGACGGGTGGAACAATTCAGCTCACCCAAGGGAGCGGAGAAACATATCACGGCCGTAGTTGACTATGCCCATACTCCGGATTCACTCGAGAAGCTCTACCAAGCTTTTAAAGACCAGCGTAAGATCGCTATCATTGGTAATACTGGCGGAGGTCGTGACACTTGGAAGCGGCCCGAGATGGCACAAATCGCTGAACAGTATTGTGAGCAAGTGATTCTTACCAATGAAGATCCTTATGATGAAGACCCTCGGAAGATTGTGGAAGAGATGATGAGCGGTATCGAAGACAAACAGAAGGCAGAGATTATTATGGATCGACGCTTGGCTATCCGCACGGCGTTGGAGCGTGCAGAGGACGGGATGTACGTGATCGTAAGTGGTAAAGGAACCGACCCGTACATTATGGGACCACACAACACTCGTCAGCCGTGGAGTGACGCTGAGGTAGTGCAGAAAGAATTGGCTGAACTGCATGATCACGAGCATGAGGTGCAGGTATAGCTGAGTGCGATAACAACACTGGAGTGGCGGGGACTACGTCCCCGCCACTTTCTTATCACCCCTTCTCGAGCACACCTTTATACAAAACGATACCAGCAGTCACTGAAACGTTGAGTGATTCTTTTTGACCAGCCATTGGCAACTCCATAATGACGTCAGCCGTTTGAAGAAGCGCTTCCTGTACCCCTTCGACCTCTGCCCCGAATACATACACCACCAAAGGAGGCACTGGCACCGACGCTAGCGGTACGCTAGTGGGCGTCTGCTCAACTGCTTGTACAGCATACCCCTTTGCTTGTAGATCTCGTAGTAGTGTGACACCTGCGTCAGTTGACCATTCATCAGCCTGACCAACAGGCTCCCACGAAACGGTACGGGTAGCTCCGAGTGATGTTTTAGCAATCTTGGTGTCCTCTCTTCCAAAGCGATCGATCGGTGCCGGCGTGCTACCAAGTAGGTATATTTTTTCTACCCCCACAGCATCGGCCGTGCGGAATATCGCTCCGACGTTATAACAGCTTCGTATATTATCGAGTACAACAATCGTTGACATGCGGACATACTACTACACCTCCGTAAAAAGTCGCGTGCTACACTTAGACCATGTTGAGCATATTTCCGATTCACTACCTCTCGCTGCTAGCGTATACGTTACTACGATTATTTATCGCCGGGGTACTATTTACGCTTGCTATCTCGCACACTAGGCAACGGCGCGGCTTAGTCGAAGCCCTACAATGTTCCTGGCTCCCTTTTAAACGAACCACTATCTATCAGCTCATTGTGTTTGAGTATGTGTTGGCAACACTCATACTTTTTGGTGCCTGGACCCAGCTGGCCACCCTCCTCGTCGCTATCCTGTCACTCAAAATGATTATCTTTCATAAACTTTTTCCTCACCCAGCTATACCGTCACGACTCTTTTATGTCTTATTGCTAGGGGCCTCGTTAACACTTACCATCACTGGAGCTGGGGTGTTTTCAGTTGATTTACCCATATAACACTGGTATAGTACCGACCACCAATCCCCGCCTATAGCTCAGTTGGTAGAGCAGAGGACTTTTAATCCTTGTGTCCCAGGTTCGAGTCCTGGTGGGCGGACATTTTAAAAGCCGGCATGTGCCGGCTTTTAAAATGTCCGCCCACCAGGCGCAGCTTTTCGAAGAAAAGCGTGGCGCGACTCGAAGACCTTGCCTATGATTTTGTGACGTGAGGAAACAAAATCATGACAAGGTGTACTGATCCAGTAAGGATCGAGTCCCTAGTTCCGATCGAGCGAGCCAGGGTCGCGAACACTTAATACAATATGAACGTAGTGAAATATTTTATTTAGTTATTCGTGACGACATGAATCAAAAACATGACAAGGTGTACTGCGCTCGTAGAGCGAGAGTTCCTGATGGCTTGAAGGATGTGAGTTTCCGGATATGTCAGTCGGGGGCGACTTTGTTTGAAAAGCGTGACGCAACTCAAAAAACTTTTGAGTTATGTACGGAGCTGGCGAACGAACAGAGCCGAAAGGTGCTCTAACCCAGTAAGGTTCGAGTCCTTAACAAAGTAAACTTCTTCCATTTCACTATCAAGTAGTGTACGAATATGTTTGGACTCAACCAAGAAAGGGGCGCAACGTGTCCGACACTCATTCTATTTTCGGATTCGATGATGTAGACATCTGCCCAATCAGCATCTGCCAAGATGCTGCGGAGCGACACAATTAGGATTTCGATCGCGTCGCCGAAGATCAAATTGCAATGACAGTTAAAGGTCAATGGCGAACCTACTCGATCACTTTGTCCTGGTCGGCCTATGATGAGACGCTGCGACTGATATGCACATTTCAGATGGAGCCACCAAAGCACCGAGTACCCGCACTGTACGAAGCACTCAACCTCATCAACGGCCAGTGCTGGTCGGGTGCTTTTACCTGGTGGAATGAGCAGAAGCTCATGGTATGGCGCTATGGACTTGTGCTCGCCGGCGGGCAGCTGCCCAACCCAGACCAGGTCGATACCGTGATCGGCGCAGCGGTTATGGCCTCGGAGCGGTTCTACCCCGCCTTTCAACTCGTAACCTGGGCCGAAAAGTCACCCCAGGAAGCCATTGGAATCGCTATCGCCGAAGCCTACGGGACAGCCTGACATACCCCCGAGCAGCGTGCTGCTCGGGGGATACTTTTTATCCTCACATTTTCAGCACCCACTCCTCAAGCGCATCATCTATGTTCCGCTTGCCACCATGGCCGTCGTGATACACCACCAGTAACGAACGCGAGAGCGACTCGATTTCCCCATCTTTAAAGTTAGGGAGCGAACGTTTGGCTTTGTTATAAGGAAAATCTTTCATACCTGCTTCGGCAGCAGACGTAGTAAATGCTGCTAAGCGCAGACTCTTTAGTTGCCACCACAGGATACCGATGACCTCTTCGGCTGCCGCTCCACTGAGGCGCGCTTCCTGTAGTAGTAACCACAACTGTTTTTTTTGTTTTCCCGCTAGTGCTTCCGCGAGCGAGAAGGTATTAAACCGGCCGGCAGCGGCTTTTTTATATTCTTCTATCGTCTCTGCATGTTTGGCAAAGGGCTTTTTGGCAGCAGCCAAGAGAGGCCCTTCCAGTACGATGAACACGTGCGGCGAGACGGCCATAGCTTCAAGCTGTGCTGTCACTTCGGCGTTAAACTCAGCAGCATCGGAGGGTGTATCTAGTACATACCCCAGTGCTTCACCAAACAAAGACGTCGCCCCCACCGCGTCAGTGAGTATGCCTGGAACAAAAGTATCTTTTTCAATAGTACTTACCTCAACCCCGGCTTTCTTAAGCGATGTCGTTCGTTCGTGTACGGTGCGACGTACCAGCTCTGTATCATTTCCGTAATATACTTCTAACATACTTACATCTCCTTAAGTTCCGCCCAATTATCCCCCACCTCGACGTCAACCTCTATCGGCACATCGTGCGTCTCATGCTCACCAAAGACATCTGTCATCAAACCAACTATCTTCTCTACCTCTTTCTTTAGTGACTCTTCTGTAATCTCAAACAAAAGTTCGTCGTGTACTTGTAGCAGTACTCGCACCGTGTCGTCATCACATTTTTTAATGTACTCATACACTTGGTTCATGGCAATCCGCATGATGTCCGCCGCTGTCCCTTGCACAGGGGCATTGATCGCCATTCGCTCTGCTTGTGCTCTGATAAACGGAGCGCCTGAAGTAATGCCGGGGAAGTGACGTCGGCGACCAAACATAGTAACGGTGTACCCATGTAACCGCGCAAAGTCTTTGGTCTCCTCTAGGTAGGCAGCAAGTTGCGTGAAGGTATTGAAGTAGGCGTTCAGAAACTCTTGCGCTTCTTCACGGGTCGTTGCGCCGCCTAAGTTGCCGCGCAATGCATTGACACCCATCCCGTAGAGAATGCCAAAGTTAATAATCTTAGCCTTGCGCCGCATCTCACTAGTGACATCTACTTCGGGGACTTGAAACACGCGCGACGCCACACCGGCATGGACATCTTCACCATTTTTGAAGATCTCAATCAGCTGCTCATCACCAGAGAGAATTGCAGCGATGCGCAGTTCGATCTGCGAGTAGTCGATCGAAACAATTTTTCGCCCTTTCTCTGCCACAAACCCTTTGCGAATCGCTTTACTCTCTTCTGTTCGCACGGGGATGTTTTGCAGGTTGGGGTCGCGCGACGCCAAGCGGCCGGTGGTGGTACCCGTCTGCAAAAACGTAGTTCGCAAACGACCATCACTACTCACGAGCGCAGGTAAGTTATCGATGTACGTTGAAACTAGTTTTTGCAGTTCGCGATACCGTAAAATTTCTTTGATAATGGGGTGGTCATCAACCATTTTTTCAAGCTCACTCTCGCGAGTCGATCGCTGACCGCCACTGGTCTTCTTAGCATTTTTAGGACTCAGCTCGAGGGTATCAAAAAGAACCTCGCCCATTTGCTTTGGTGAGTTGATATTGAACTCTGTACCGGCGTGGGTATGAATGCTGTGCCTAAGACTCGCCAGCTCGGTATGCATGGTGACTGAGAGAGTTTTGAGATACGCCACATCGAGCTGCACGCCGATTGAATTGAGATAGGCGATAGTCTCGATCAGCGGTAGCTCTATGGTTTCGTATACGTTGGTGAGGTTTTGATCCTTGAGTTTTGCTTCCAGTTTTGCTTTGATCTTTGTAAACTCGATCGTATCAAAATAGTTGCGACCATAGTCGATGATATCTTCATAGGTGGCGTTGGTTCGATCACTTTCTAAGAGCCACAACATAACACTCGCCTGTTGCAACTCTTCACCTGAAACACCGCTGGCGACACGGTCAGGAGTCACGTCCGCCGCCAGCTCGAAAATGTGTCTGATGCGTGCCGCTAAGGTACGTAACCCCAGTTCATTAAACAGCGTCAAGATCTCCTCACTATGTACCGCTTCTTTCCAGTGTACCGTCGGTAGTTCATAGGTAACCGGGGCGTCGATTCGAATAGTAGCTAGCATTTTTGAAAATTGTGCTTCCTCTTCACCATCTTTGAGAAGACGGATGATGCGTGGAGTGAGACCCGCGTCAGCAAACGCGGTTTCGTTCTTCTTCAGTTTTTTATAGAGGCTGTCGATGGAGCCGAAGTTGGTGATGAGCGTGGTGGCAGTCTTCTCACCAATACCCGCAATACCAGGAATGTTATCAGATGGATCACCACGCAAACCTTTGTAGTCTGGTACTAATGCAGGACCAAACCCGAAGCGCTCTTTCACTGCCGCTTCGTCATAGAGAATCGTGTCCTTAATCCCTTTCTTCAGCGTATATACCTGTACTCGTTTTTTATCTACGCACTGCAACGTGTCCATGTCGCCAGAGGCGATGATGACGTTGAGATCTTTTTCGTCCTTGAGCTGGTGCGCTATCGTACCCAGCATGTCATCTGCTTCAAACCCCTCCAGTTCATAAATAGGAATGTTAAAAGCCGCAAAAATATCTCGAGAGCGCTTGATCTGCTGTACGAGACTCTCGTCGGTTTTGGCACGACCTGACTTATAGTCTTTGTAGGCGTCGTGGCGATAGGTTGGTTTGGGTAAGTCATAGCACGCAGCGATATAATCTGGCTGCAGCTCCTCGGCTATCTTAAGGAGCATCGCTACGACACCATAAATCGCGCCGGTGGGTTCGCCACTTGGTGAAGAGAAATCTGGTAAGGCATGATACGCCCGATGGAGAATCGCGTGTGCATCAAGCAGTACGAGTGTTTTTTTAGTCTGTTTCGCCATACTCGATAGTTATCATACGTGATTCATCAATATGCATAAAGCGTACATGAAGGGTGTCTTTTGGTAGCAGTGTGTGGATACGCTCTGCCCACTCGATACACACTAGCGTACGCGGCTGCTGTAGCAGCTCTGGCACATGCAGCACTTCCATCTCTTCCTTATCATCGATCCGGTAGGCATCAATATGAATGAGTTGGTCGTACAGTTGCCCCTCTAACTCATACCCCTTCATAATTACAAACGTAGGACTGGTGACCGAGTCAGCAGCACCAAGGGCGCGCGCTACATACTGTACAAACGTCGTTTTACCCGCGCCCAGATCACCATGCAGTGCAACCACCTGCGCAGTCGTACTGGGGTGTGTGGCGAGCAGGTGTAGCACCTCGTGCACCACGGTAGTCAGTTCTTCCTCCTCTTTTATTTGGAGTGATATCATTGGGGTCATTGTAGCAAAATTGCTGAAAAAGGCCCGCGCTTACAAGCGCGGGCCTTTTTCAGCTCACACCAAAACCACCACCCGTAAACCTGCTACAATAACAACAAAAGGTTCGTATGGATAAATTTGACACCACAAAAGAAGACGAGCAGTTAGCGGTATTGCGACGACAAGAAGAAGACAGTCTCATTAAGACGTTGGCTGCTCAGTATGGCCACCCTTTTATCAACTTGCGCGGCGTCACCATCGACCCTGAGGCGCTCTCCTTAATCAGTGAAGACAAAGCCCGGGAAGCCAACGCTATCATTTTTGAGCGCACCCGAAAAAAATTGTCAGTGGCGATCAGAAATCCCAATAATGAACATACAAAAGCACTACTTCGAGATCTCCAAAGCCAGGATTACACAGTGAAGCTATTTATGACCTCAAGCACCAGTCTCGAACATGGCTGGGATCGGTATAAAGGTCAACAAAGAACCACGGCAGTGAAACGTGGTGTACTCGATATCGACACTGACAACATCGCGAAACTTAAAGCTACCTTACACACCCCTGAAGAGGTGAGTCAACAACTTGCAGAGGTTCGGTCGCTTAATAACACTCGTCGCATTTCTGAAACTCTGGAAATTATGTTCGCTGGCGCGATGGCGCTCGGCGCTTCCGATATTCACATTGAACCGGAAACGGCAGATATTCGTCTGCGGTACCGACTCGACGGTGTACTCAACGACATCATCGATCTTGATAAAGCTATCTATAAACGACTCATCTCCAGACTAAAGTTATTATCCGGGATGATCCTCAACATCCGCACTGAAGCGCAAGATGGACGTTTTACCTTCAACATCGGCGATATGCAGATCGAAGTTCGCTCGTCGATCATTCCTGGTGCGGCTGGCGAGTCGATGGTAATGCGTCTCCTTGACCCCAGTGTGGCCAGTTTTTCGATGGACTCGCTGGGTATCAATGAGAAGTTATACAGTGTACTGACCGAACAACTGAAACGACCCAATGGACTCATTATCACCACTGGTCCTACTGGTTCTGGTAAGACCACAGCTCTCTACGCTTTTTTACGTCAGACGCACCAGTCAGGGGTAAAAATTATCACGATCGAAAACCCCGTCGAATACAAACTCGACGATATTGTGCAAACCCAAGTGGGCGAGGATTATACGTTCGCCTCTGGCCTACGCGCCGTACTGCGACAAGACCCTGACATCATCATGGTCGGTGAGATCCGCGACCGTGAAGTAGCTGAAACCGCCCTCCATGCAGCGCAGACAGGTCACCTGGTCTTTTCAACCCTGCACACCAACAGCGCAGTTGGTGCCTTTCCTCGCCTCATAGACCTAGGAGTCGACAGCCGAGTCATGGGAGCTTCGATCAACATGATCCTGGGACAACGGTTAGTTCGTATTCTGTGCGAGCACTGTAAAGCTTCCTACGAAGCGTCGGTTCCAGAAACCTCACTCATTGACCGAGTACTCAAAAACCACCCCTGTCCGCCAGTGGTAGACAAGCCATACCTCATCTACAAACCAGTTGGCTGCGAAACATGTAATCATTCTGGCTATAAAGGTCGACAAGCCGTCTTTGAAGCAATCATCATGGACCCACAGGTAGAAGAAGCGGTCATACGTGACCCTCGTGAGCACATCATTCTAGAAGCCGCCCGAGCGCAAGGCATTCCTTCAATGGCTGAAGATGGTATCTCGCATGTACTACAAGGCACAACGAGTATGGAGGAGTTAGAGCGAGTGGTGGACATCAGCGGTACCCGGCACACTGTACAAGAAGACACAGGAGTGGAGGATGACTTTACGAGTCACATTGTGTAGCGCTTACGCTATTTCAAGAAAGTAGCCCCGGCTTTGGGGAACCAAAACTATTGAAGGCTTTTTGAGTACAGCACTATGTACAGATCTTTCTACTTACACAATATCCCGCCCTCCGCCACAAGTTGGCAAATCATTGCTACGTGCTATAGTCGGACCACGTTCATCGACAAGTGCTCGAAACTAAAAAATCGAGTCGATAATTCTCTAAGCAAGGCTTCCGCATAGAAAGTGAATGTAGCGCTAAGAAATAGCCCAGCACCCTCACTCAGTGGTGAGAACCACACTACCCTCGCCACGACACTCAATTTGCTTAGAGAATTATAAACTCGATGTAAGAAGACTCCAGTAGATAGTAAAAATCCGCGAGCTATTCGCTCGGGTTATTTTTATTGTATCTACAGAGAGCAGCGACTCATTCTGGTCGCAGGAACTTATTAACCAATATACTAGCATAGTCTAAAGAAATGTCAAGCTCTTTCGGTACGTTTCTGTTACTGTTGGCGGTTTATTATTTTCCTATACAATAGACTCATGACTGATTCACCGACTTTTACCCGCGACGGCGCTAGTAACCTAGACCAGACCCTGCGACCAAACTCTTGGGAAGAGTATATAGGACAACCAAAAACTAAAGAAAATTTACGCATTCTCCTCACTGCCGCTCGCGAACGTGGTCACGCGGCTGAGCACATCCTCCTCTACGGCCCGCCTGGACTTGGGAAGACGACCCTGGCTCACCTCATCTCAAAAACACTAGGCACCAACATGCGCACCACCTCTGGCCCGGCCATTGAGCGGGTGGGAGACCTGGCGGCCATCCTCACCAACCTCTCTCCGGGAGACGTTTTATTTATCGATGAGATCCACCGCCTTTCTAAAAGTATCGAGGAGGTCTTGTACCCTGCCATGGAATCAGGGGTACTGGATATCATCATCGGGAAAGGGCCGTCAGCTCGAACCGTACAACTCGAACTCCCTCCGTTTACACTCGTCGCAGCGACCACTCGCATCTCACTTCTGTCTTCACCACTGCGTTCACGTTTCTCCGGAGGTACTTTTCGCTTGGAGTTTTATTCTGACGAAGAGTTGGCACAAATACTGGAACGTTCGGCCGAGCTGCTTGCAGTCCCAGCAAATAAAGAACTGTTTCTTGATATCGCCACACGTTGTCGCGCCACTCCGCGCACAGCCAACTATCTTTTGAAGCGTTGTCGCGACCTGGCCCAACTCGACCAGTGTGAGCTCTCCAAAGACATCGTTGACCGCACGTTTGAACTCTTGGAGATCGATAGACTCGGTCTTAATGCACCAGACCGGGCAGTGCTGCTTACTATCATAGATAAGTTTGGCGGTGGACCAGTAGGACTCAACACCATTGCAGCTGCCACCGGTGAAGAGCAGTCAACGATCGAGGACGTTATCGAACCGTACCTCATCCGCCAAGGTCTTTTAGAGCGCACGCCGCGGGGACGTATAGCAAGTCCACAAGCCTATAGCCATATTGAAAAAAGTTAGGTAGCATGTTGCTATGTCAGGACACAATAAATGGAGTAAAATTAAACACAAGAAAGCCGCAACTGATGCGCAGAAGAGCAAGATCTTTTCTAAGCACTCAGCGTTAATTGCGATGGAGTCTCGTAAGGCTAATGGCGACACCAGTCTTCCCAACCTAGCGGCGGCAATAGAACGAGCCAAGAAGGACTCAATGCCAAAAGACAACATCGACCGAGCAGTAGCCAAAGGAGCTGGCACTGGCGGCGCTGCTCTTGAGGAGGTGACCTACGAAGGATACGGTCCTGGTGGCGTAGCGCTCCTCATTCAAGCGGTGACTGATAACAATAACCGTACTGCACCGGAGATCCGCCACATCTTCACTAAAGCTGGGCTAGAACTAGGTACACCAGGTTCTGCGGCCTGGGCATTTACTAAGCAGCCCGACGGCACCTTTTTACCAACCACTCCCATCGAACTCGACGACGCTACCGGTGAAAAACTGGCAGAGTTTCTAGAAAAGCTGGAAGAACAAGACGATGTTACTAACATCTATACTGCAGCTGATACGAACGAAGATGAATAACACTGGGGTAAAGGCGGCGGGCACAGCCCGCCGCCTTTTGTGTTCACCCCACAAAAAACACGCTACAATAACGGCATGAAAGCACTTGGTATTGACCCTGGATACGACAGACTCGGGGTCGCTGTAGTAGAAATAGTAGACGGAAAAGAAACCGTGGTATTTTCTACCTGTATCGAAACAGATAAAGACCAACCATTAAGTAAACGATTGCTCGCAGCCGGCACTGAACTTACAGAGATACTCAAGCGGTACCAGCCAGAACTTATCGGGATCGAAACACTCTTCTTTAACAAAAATGTGAAGACGGCCATCGGGGTGGCGCAAGCGCGCGGTATGATCTTATACCTCGGTGAACAGCATGGTTGCCAATTGTTTGAACTGGGTCCTCAAGAGATAAAAGTCGCTCTTACTGGGTATGGAAAAAGTGATAAATCGGCGGTACTTGCCATGGTAAAACGTTTAGCTCACAATGTTCCCCCAAAGGCCATCGACGACGAGTACGACGCAATTGCAGTTGCTATGACAGCCCTTGCACACCACCGGTAGTTTGATACAATCTGCGCTTGAAACCAGTGTAATCATTTATTCATCTTTTAGATTTTGTATATATGGTAGTTGAGCCTAGCCACAATCAAGACGAGCTTGAAGAAAACGAAGAGGAACTTGGTGACAATATTGATGAAGGTATGCTCGATGAGATTAGTGACAGTGATGATGATGACACTGAGGAAGAAACTGAAGGGTTTGGACACATTAATGAAAACGTGGATGAAGAGGATGATGCTGAAGAAGAGGAGGAAAAACTTGATGAGGATATTGATCCAGAAGATGATGTGGAAGACGTTGATTACGACACCTTCGATGACATTGACGAAATGTGAAATAAGCAAAGGAAGTGTAGCTGACTATTGCGAATTTCGTTCCCGATTTGCTTTTTCCTAAAGCAAATCGCTGGAACACATAACCTCGACATACTCGAGACCCTAACAATAATTCACCGAACTAGTATCGGGTACTGAGTAAACAAATGTTGTGGAGTAGAGAAAATCGCGAGAACACGCTAAAACCTCGACACACTCGAGACCCAACGAAGATAGACCGAACTGATATCGAGCAACCACAAAAAGAACCGGCGCGAGCGAAGCTCGCGCCGGTTCTTTTTTCGTACCTACCCCACCTTCAACACACACTGCTGCTTCTTCCCTCGGCGCAGCAGTACTACCGGCTGGCTGAACCGGGCAGGGTCAAGTATATACTCAAGATCGGTAACTTTCTCACCGTCCAGTCGCACCGCTCCACTCTCGATAAAAGTCCTCGCTTCACGCTTACTACTTGCCAACTCAGTACGCACCAACGTATCTACCAAGGACTCATCAGACTCCACACTAAAACTTGGTGCGTTTTCCACCAGCATCGCCACCTCGCTTTCGGAAAGTGAAGTTACCGCAGCATCACCAAACAGTATGTCAGATACCCGCTGTACTGACTTCATAGTTTCTTCACCGTGTACAAATGTGGTCACAGTTTCAGCTAATCGTTTTTGAGCCGTACGCTCGCTGGGGTGAGCAGCATGCGCTACAGCTAACGCCTCCAACTCATCTAATGGAATAAACGTAAATAACTTCAAGTAATCATGAACATTCTCATCGCTCACGTTAAGCCAGAATTGGTAAAAGGCATAAGGAGACGTGGCATCAGCATCGAGCCAAATGGCATTACCTTCACTTTTACCAAACTTCTTACCAGTCGCTTTATCGGTCACAAGCGGCATCGTCAGACCAAACACCTCAGTACCGGTTTTTCGACGTATAAAATCCACTCCCGCGATAATGTTACTCCACTGGTCAGACCCGCCTATCTGCAAGTCGCAACCACAGGTGACGTGAAGATGGTGATAATCAAATGACTGCAGTAGCGAGTATGAGAATTCCGTATAGGAAATAGAACTGTCCGCAACAAGCCGATTGGCTACAATATCCTTCTTAATCATGCTGTTGACGGTAAAATGCTTACCAACATCACGCAAAAACTCAATCATCGACAATTGGCTCAGCCAGTCATAGTTGTTCACAAACTGCACTGCTTCAGGAACAAACTTCCGCACGCCAGCCTCCATGCTTTTCGCTTGGGCGGCAACCTGCTCCTTTGACACAAACGGCCGTTCATCACTTTTTCCACCCGGGTCACCAACCAGGGCCGTACCTCCACCAATAAGAAGGATGACCTTGTGACCCGCATTCATAAGGTGTGTGAGGAGCATGTACGGCACCAAGTTTCCAACATGTATGGAGGTTGCGGTAGGGTCGATACCCAGATATACAGTACGCTTACCTTCGTCAAGCACCACCCCAATATCTTCGTGTGAGCTTTGATAAATAAACCCTCTTTTTTGCAGCTCTTCAGACAATTTCATGGCTCTACTCTAGCATATTTACATACTATGTATATATAGTGTGGTTCGTGCTACGATTACTAAATACTCGTAGTACAACACCTATGTTTCACTCATTACTAAGAACACTAAAGAAGTACCTCCCTACAATCTTAATAGATGGGGCGATTATATTAGGTGTCGTCCTTCTGGCAGTTTTTGGTATTACTACTATCTGGGTAGCGAGCCTCGACATCCCTGACTTGTCTTCATTTGAAGAGCGGCGCATCGCACAATCTACAAAGATTTACGATCGCACTGGTGAAGTACTGCTCTACGATCTCCACCAAGACATCCGGAGAACAATCGTACCATTTGACAACATCTCTCATCATATTAAAAACGCTACGGTCGCTATCGAAGATGATCAATTTTACAACCACTTTGGTATTGATATCAGAGCAATCTTCCGAGCAGCCTTCACCAACTTTACCAGCGGCGACCTCCTTGGAGGACAGGGTGGATCAACCATTACTCAACAGGTGGTTAAAAATACGTTACTTGAGAACGAGAAGCGACTCACCCGAAAAATAAAAGAAGCTATTTTAGCCATCAAACTAGAACGGTCGCTCTCCAAAGAGGAAATCTTAGCCACCTATCTCAACGAATCACCATATGGTGGTACTATTTACGGTATCGAAGAAGCGTCGCAGGCATTTTTTAACAAAAGCGCGACTGACATAACCCTGCGTGAAGCCTCGTATCTCGCTGCCTTACCACAAGCACCTACCCGCCTCTCGCCTTACGGGAATAACTTTAATCTACTGGAAGAACGGTCTCGCTTGGTTTTAGAACGCATGAAAATCAACGGCTTTATTACTGAAGAAGAGTACAACGAAGCACTCGCGAACGAGGTGGAGTTTGAAAAACAATCCATTACCGGTATCCGAGCGCCACACTTTGTCATGTATGTTCGAGAACAGTTGGTAGAAAAATACGGGGAGCAAGCCTTAGCTGACAAAGGGTTTCGGGTGATCACGACCCTTGACTGGGAACTACAAGAGGAGGCAGAGCGCATAGTGGCTGAAAAGGTGGCCATTAACCGTGAGAAATTCAACGCTGAGAATGCCGGCCTGGTAGCGATCAACCCGCAGGAAGGTGATATCTTGACCATGGTCGGCTCGCGAGACTATTTCGATGAGGAAATTGATGGAAATTTCAACATCGCTCTCGCTTCAAGACAACCTGGATCGTCCATAAAACCGATCGTGTACGCCTCTGCTCTTAACGATGGCTACACTCCAGAAACAATTGTGTACGATGTGCGAACACAGTTCAGCACCGCTTGTGAACCGTGGGAATTCACCTCAGCTACCCCGTGTTATTCTCCTAACAACTACAACAATCAATTTAAGGGGCCGATCACGTTCCGTAACGCTCTTGCTCAATCACTCAACATACCAGCAGTAAAAGCCCTGTATCTGACAGGACTAAACGACGCCATCAGACTCGCTTCACGGATGGGCATTTCAACTCTCAATGACCCTGACCGACTTGGGCTCACACTCGTACTTGGTGGTGGTGAAGTAAAACTCCTCGAGCACACCGGCGCCTACAGCGTCTTTGCAAACGAAGGTATTAAAGCTGAAGAAAGAAGTATTCTTAGAGTAGAAGATGTGAACGGGAACATTGTTGAAGAATTTCCTGTGCGTTCTGAGCGGGTACTCGACCGAGACGTAGCGTTAATGATCAGTGACATACTCTCAGACAACCAAGCTCGGGCTCCGCTATGGGGATTCAACTCGTTGGTACAATTCAACAACCGAGACGTGGCTGCCAAGTCCGGAAGTACTAACAATCTCCGTGACGCTTGGATCATGGGCTACACACCCAACCTAGCAGTCGGCGCGTGGGTTGGAAACAACGACAACGAAGCCATGGGGGGAGGACTCTCTGGACTCATCACCACTCCGATGTGGCGGGCGTTTATGGACGTGGCGCTTGAGAAAACTCCCGACCAACGCTTTCCTGAACCACCACCACTTGATAACAACCTGAAACCAATCCTGCGCGGACAAACCGCTGACACAACCAGTATTATCGCCTCCCTACAAAACAGCAGCAGTTCACCCAACCTTAATACCATTATCGACAACTTCCACTCTATCCTTCACTACGTCGATAAAAACAACCCGCAAGGATCGTACCCGAGTAACCCAGGTAGTGACGGACAGTATCGCTTGTGGGAATACGGAGTAGCTAACTGGCGTGGTACCCGCTACAGCGACATTGGGTATGAAGGCAACCTAGAAAACCAAACTGAAGAAGAAATGGGAAACACTTTAGAACAACTGCGTCAAAACCTGCAACAACTGCAACAATCGGCAGGGATGTAGCTTGGGTTTACAAAATAGATGTCGGGGCGTTAGCTGCCCCTAGACGACCCTTAAGGTGCGCGAGGACTTCGTCCTCGCGCACCTTAAGTTCACTCTTAAGCGCCCCCGAAACACCCACCGCGAGCGTCTTCGAGTGAGCAGTGTACTTCACTCGTTCCGGCGGTAACGTAACGCCAAACAGATCCTCTACCACTTCACAAAAGGCGTCTACCACCACTTTCTGTGGTGCCTTAAGGGTGGTTTTATAGCGATCAAACAAGGAGTTAATCGAACGCAACTTTCTCTCCTTCTTCTGCATACACTATTTATTCATTGGCATAACCAAGTAGCGAAGTGTTGTATCAGACACACCATTCATTACCAACGGCCGACCTACACCAGCAAAGTGCATCACGACACTCTCATCGCTCATGTGTGACAAGGGGTCTGTTAAGTACCGCTGATTAAAACTCAACCGCAACTCTTCTCCTTCAGTCTGGGCTTTTACCGACTCAGTAGTAGCCCCCACCTCACCACTACTCGCTGAGACTGCCACCGCTTGCGATTGCACATCAAGAGTTACTTGCAAGAACTTATTTAAAAAGATGTTGGTTTTCTTAAAAGCCCCCTGCAAGTCATTCTTAAGAAGCGTGGTGTGAGTGCTGTATTCCTTAGGGATGATCTGCTTATAATCAGGAAATGAACCCGAAGTCAGTCGTGAAGTAATGTAGACACCGTCAGCAAATTGAAGAGCACATTGGTTCTCGTTGACCAACAACCTCGCCTCACCCTCTTCCATATCACACACCCGAGCCAACTCCAGCGCATTCTTTTGTGGAATCATTATCGCTTCATCTAATACCAAACTTTTTTGAGCAACTGTCTTTTCCATAAGTCGAAATGAGTCGGTGGCAACAAATGTCAACGAATGCTCTTTCTGTTGACTGATGTATACACTCCCTAATTCGGGCTTAATCGACGACTGACTGGCTGCAAACGACACTGTCTTGATACCGAGTGCAAACAAGTTCTTTTGGATCGCCTGACCCTCGTTTTGAAGTCTCGGTACTCCCGGGAACTCGTCGTGGGGGATAGTATTGATCGAAGTCTCAGAACCGTTACCTTCTACCACCAACACCTCACCTTCAAGCTTTAGCGACACCTCAGGCTGCTTCATGTACTGAATCGTCTGAATGAGCACCTGCGCTGGTACAGCGACCGTTCCTACTTCCTCAGTTGTTGCTGAACAGCTCGCTTCGATACCGATCTCCAAGTTGGTTGCTTTCAGGATAACTTCATTTTCTTTAGCTTCAATAAGTACACATTGTAGTACTGGTAGCGTGACATGTTTGGTGCTAACACGACCAACTAATTCTAGTTTTTCTGTTAACAGTTCTCGTTTGAGGGTTGTGTACATATTTTTTGTTACTCCTTTTATTTATCCTTATTATTAGGGCTGAGGAAAAGTGGAAATCTCCTTTTTGCGTTCTGCTGTATGGATTTTAACAGACCCTTCTGGTGTGTATAGCTGTTGATAATGGTGGGACTCGGTGGATACTGGACTGGATAACTTTCTTTATTGTAGCAAGTCTGGGGATAGTGAATAGTTTATCTACAGCTATTCACATGGTGTAGCTGGCGTACCTAAGACTTTTTATGCGGTATTCCACTGAGTTATAGTGGGTAATCCCCAGAGTTGTGCTTTTTTGTCGATGCAGGTACTGAAATAGAGTTATTAAAAAACTTGAGCGCACGCTCAAGTTTTTTAATCTGAAGTGTGTTACTTAAGTAGTAGCCGTATCTGTGTCACCTCCTCCTCTAGTTCGTTGCTACCTTTGAGTGCGTTCTTTATCTTCTCACATGAGTGGATAACAGTAGTATGGTCTCTCCCACCCAGCTTTTGTCCAATCGCTGGGTACGACACCTGGAAATCTTCACGGAGGATATACATAATGAGCTGTCGCGGCTTCACAATCTCTTTTCGACGTGTCTTTTCATAGATCGAGCTCGGTTCCACCTCGTAGTAACGAGCAATTTTTTCCACCACATCAGACACTGCCAAAGTTTTTCGCGGTCGGGTGCTGTTTTTTATGATTTGCTTCACTTCATCGATCGATAGGGTGCGGCCAGTGAGTTGAGTCTGGCACATGATGGTGTTAAGCGCTCCCTCAAGCTCACGGATATTCCCTTCGATGGTGTGGGCCAGGTGGTCAACCACAGAATCATCGAGTGTGAGTGAGTTTTGGGCAGCTTTTGCGCGTAAGATGGCGGCTCGTGATTCCATATCGGGAGCTGGAATGTCTACGATCATTCCCTGAGCAAACCGTGAGCGCAATCGGTCCTCAAGTCCAGAGAGTAACGCAGGGTGAATGTCACTAGAGAAGATGATCTGCTTGTTGTTGTCGTGTAGGGCGTTGAAAAGGTGGAATAATTCTTCCTGCGTCTTTTCTTTGTTCGCCAAAAACTGTACGTCGTCCATAATGAGTACGTCGTACTGTCGGTACTTATCTTTGAAGTTGTTGGCAGTACCATTTTGTAGGGAGTTGAAGTAGTCGACAGTAAACCGTTCGCTGGTAACGTAAAACACCTTTTTACCATGGTTCTTAAGGTAGTTCCCCACTGCTTGGATAAGATGTGTCTTACCATGACCAGTCTTTCCGTAGATGAAAAGTGGATTGTACGCGATACCAGGTTTCTCTCCGACTGTTTTGGCGGCAGTGTGAGCCAGGGCGTTGAAGGGGCCCACTACAAAGGTGTCGAAAATATACTTCGGGTTTAAGTTGTCGTTCTTGTTAATGTAGTACTCCTCAAGCGGCAGAGCAGCGTTGATGGTTTGCTGCCGACTGGTTTCACTTCGGGCTTTTTCTGAGCGCTGTACGACTGCGTACTCGATGCTGCGGACGTGGGTTGAGAGGTCGCGCAACGTTTTTAAAATCAGGGACTGAAATTTATCGGCGACCCAGTCGCGTACGAAGACACTCGGGACGCCGATAGTTGCAGTGCCGTCTTCTAAAGAGACGATGTGTGTGTCTTTGAACCAGGTTTTGAAGTTGGCTGGGGAAATGGAAAGTTCGATATTCACCAAGGCATCATCCCACAACTTTTTTACATCAATTTGTTCAGTGCGAACGATGTTGTTGGACGATGTGTGAGTGAGTGAATTCATAACAACTTACCAGACGTTCATGACATTATACTCGCCCAGGAAAAGCTGTAAACTTTTTCTCATAATGTCCTGTTAAATTCAGCTGTAATGGTGACCATAAAAAGTGCCTGTGGAAAACTTTGTGGGTATTTTTGGGATAGTCACACACAGCTAATGCATCTAAATTTTAATTATTAAGAGATGTTGTGAGCATAAATGATTTGGTGACTGTTCGTTCAGTCAGCAATCTTTTTCCTGGGTATTATGCTCTGATGCCAGGCAGCACATTTGTAAGAAGGAGCGAGGCAATGAATCTTGTGTCTGACGTTGGTTTGGAAACTGTCGGTTTGAACAAGTTTAAAGAAGTTTTGGCTAAAGCTGGATTATCTGCCAGTGAAACCCATCCCAAGGTAGGTGGCAGTGAGCAGCATCGTTACACGTTGCGAAAGAAAGATTGTGGATCGTTCGTTGCTTGGTTTTGTGCTTATGTAGAGCCAGAACGAGTTTCGGGAACTAACCCACAAGAAGCTGTCCCGAAGACAAACGAAGAAGACCAGAGCCAAGACCTTGATTCTTGCCAGAAGAAGTTGGTTAAGCGTTGGTTTGAATATCTTCGCGATGAGCATTCGCACTAACACTTCTCTTTTAAGTACTTCCGACCGCCTTACAGGCGGTCGCAACTATTACAGAATCCTACTCAACTCGATCTCAAGCTAAAAGGAACGAATACTATGGGTTTAATAAAAGATGCGTCACATCATCTCAGAAGGCTTGATAAAAAGGAGTAAGTAGCGTATAGTGCTGCGCATTAACGAACACATATGCCAAAACGTACATATCAACCAAGTCAGAAAAAGCGCATGACCACTCACGGTTTTTTGGTGCGCGCTGCCACCAAAACTGGTGCAAAGATTCTTCGAGCTCGACGTCGCAAAGGACGAGCGCAACTGACAGTGCAGAAGAGTAAATAGTACCGATTTTCGGTATACTGAGCTTATCTATGCTCACAAAAAAAGAACGATTAACTAAACAAGAGTTCGATCGTTCTTTTTCGTTGGGTAAACGTATTCACAGTAAGGAGTTGCAGATCATCTACCACCCTTCCCCCACCTTTCACGCAGCAGCGGTGGTAGGAAAAAAAGTCTATAAAAGTGCCGTGGCGAGAAACCGGTTGCGCCGGCAACTCTACGGAGCTATCTATCGCTACCACAAACGTCATGAAGTACCGGGCACCATCATTATGATCGCTAAACCCGCGATTATAGAAGTATCACAACGTCACGTTGCTTCGCTGGTACAAGAGCAGTTGGCAGCCATACAGTGGTAGCTGTGGTGTGGTTTTGCACCGAGGCGTAAAACAAGCTACAATGCCTACCACTAAGTAAGTGTCTATGTGGAGTTATATTTGGCATACATTCTTTTTTGATCCAGTCTACAACTCACTGGTATTTTTTATCGATGTCTTGCCTGGCGGAGACGTGGGGTTGGCGATTGTGTGCACAGTCGTCTTTATCAAGATCGTGATTTTGCCGTTGTCCATAAAAGTGACTCGGATGCAGGCAATCATGCGTGAACTTGAACCACGGATGAAGGCGATCAAGGCTGATATCACTGACCGCCAAGAGCAAGCCCAGGCCATGCTCGAGCTGTATCGAGAAAAGAACATCAACCCGTTTGCGAGTATCTTTCTCCTGTTCCTGCAGTTCCCTATCATTATCGCTCTCTACTTCGCTGTGATTAACGGTGGCGGAGTGGCGCTGCCTGAGATCAACATTGATCTGCTTTATAGTTTTATTCCAGCACCAGAAACAGTGTCGATGCTTATGTTTGGGGTGTTTGACATTGCAGCGAAGAGCCTGCCGCTGGCGCTGGTGGCTGGGTTGACGCAGTTCCTCCATGTTAACCTCTCCATGCCAGCCATGGCACCGAAAGCTGCTGACGCGGTGCCGAGTATGAAAGACGATTTCCAGCGTAGTATGCAGATGCAAATGAAGTACGTCATGCCGGTTATCATTGTGTTTGTGGCCTACACTTTCTCAGCGGCGATCGCACTCTACTTCACGGTGAGTAACATCATGGCGATCCTCCAAGAACTAGTGGTGAAGAAGTATCGAGAGTAGCCACATTACTAAAAACAAGAGTAAAACAAGCGGCATCCGTGATACAGTTTGCACCAATTGATTGGTGTGTTTCTAGGTATTGACACTTCCTACTAGCCAACGATCAGACAGGAGTTGTTTCAATTTTGAGCGCATAGAAAAGTCATACTCATACCTCCAGGTTGCAGGATTTCTGCAACCTCGTCTATATCAACTCCACAACTAGCTGCAGCAGTTTCTTTCATTTCATCTATGGTGGAGTGCAGTGCTTCTCGTGGATCTTCATCATTTCTTCTAGCTGCATCAAGTACCTCTTGACGCTCTGCAGCTGTAAGAGTGGAAGAGATTATGTTTTTATCAGTAGGAACTGCTTCACGAGTTTGTCTTTCGATTGCAGCCCTGGCTCTTTCATCACCTCGTGCCTCGACTGCCGCTGCTGTTGCTCTATCAGCAGCGTTGCTTACAATACATTGATGCGTTCCTTCGTTTCGGACTGACTCTGCAAAACTTCCACCAGACCGTATGAAGTCAATAGAGTCTAAGGTGATTCCTTTAGGGATAAACATACCGTTGTTATTCTCACACCAAATACTACACTTGATTTCCCAGCGCCAGAATGCGCAGTCAACTTGTTTCCAGTTGCCTTCGCCAAATCGACGATTTGCTTCATCGTCAATTGACTGACCAGAAGGCAAACTCACCGTCACCTGCTCCTGCGTCCCGGTTATCCCTTGTAGACCACTTAAGGAATTCAAGCTGGTGAGAGTGGGATTGATAGTCTCCAGTACCAACACAGCACCAATGACGAGCAACAAACCAAAAACAGCTCCTCGGATAGTCTTTTTTGCTTGCCCCTTTTGGGTACCGATGTCAGTGATCATGTACTGCACCCCAGCTATCACGATCTTTGCTACCGCTAAAACAGCAGCTACTATAATGGCCGCTCGGTAGAGACTGTTGACGTAGCCACTTAAACCAGGAGAGTTTTCATCAATGTTAAATTCATCGACAAATGGTATGCCGACTAATGGTACAAAGTCTTGGCCGTCACTGGCTGCTCCCACCATGAGTGGAGTGGTCAATACTGTGGTGAGGATAAGAGTGAGAAAGAGGGTGCGCATGGGTATCGTTAGATAAGTTCTCAGAAAACCTACTCAGCGAATAAATCAAATCGCCACAAGGTCCGGTCAGTTTTATTAAGAAAGAAGAGGTTGTTACCAACCTGGTCTATATCCATGTGAGTAATATCGAGTGGTCGGCCAGCGAGGGTTTCTGGATTGGCAATCAATTCCGCGCTGCCAGCATTGATATCGAGCAACATAAGGTAGTCATTGCTGACTACTACTCCTTTATACCAGTCCTCTAGGAAGTCTTCTTCCCCACCAGCTTTTGGGATGGCACACCAGAGGAAGTCACTAAGAAAGCGATCAAATGCGCACTTCTCTTCGATAGCCGCCACTGGCAAACTTTCTACCCTCGATCCATCAACTGGAATTGCTAGTGAGGTGACAGTGTTATTTTCAGGGTAAAGTACCACGCGGTAGTTTTCTCCTCTAAAACCACGCATACCGACGCGTGGAGCAAGAGCTCGAGTCACGGTGTCATCTTCGACCTGATACGCAAAGGTGGGAAGATTGGCGGCTGGTTTGGTGAGAATGTACGGAGGGTTCTCTTGCCACCACACATCTACTTCAGAGAACGAAAATCGAAACTGTTCTGAAGCCATGTTGCTGGTCAAGTTGTACTGGTAGCCAACAGTGGTACCGTTTTGTTCCTCAGTATACGCAAGAGTGTTGTCATCTATAAACTCAATATTGCTCGCATTTGAAGAGATGGTAATAGTTTGCAGACCGTTGTTTGCGACAGTACCCACTTGCAGCAAGGTTGAGTAGTTTTGCTGCGTAAGAATAGCCACCCTATCAGTATCGCTTCCCCAGATCATTTCACTTATTTCTGGGATGGTGGTGATAGTGACTCTCTCTTCTTCCCCCGTCACGAGGTTTATATCAAAGAGGTGTCCTGTTCCTCTCTGGCCATAGCGCACCAGTGGGTTGCTGGTGCTAGAGGTTTGGTAGGTGGTAAACCCAGCCACTGGTCGGGTGGTGAGCTGGTTGAGTTGGCCGCCATTGGTGTCAACCAGGTCTGCGATTGGTCGACTGTCTACTATCGGTGGTATAACAGTAGAAGGTTGGGTGGTAGGTTGAAAACCAAGGTTGGCGAACACTTCACCAGTATCGTCCGGCGCTCCAAAAAGCATCAGGTAGACCCACACTGATGCAATAAACAGAAGGATAAATATACCAATACTGATGAATGTGACTTTTTTGTTCATATCTATACTTTAAAGTATATAATTATTATAGCAAAGGAGTTGTTCTACTCTCCTGGCAAGTTTTTGTTGTCTCATTAAATTCTAGTGGAACTGCAAATAAAAAACCACCGCTACCTAATTCTCGTCCTATTCCAAAACAAACAACATTGAGACGACCAATATCTCTGTCGCTAAGGTTATCTAAATCTATTCCCATTTCCGAAGCAATTTGAGTTAGGGTGTTGTTTGTTTCTTCTATGTCATCAGTCGTTATCTCTGCTCTCTGACAAGTATTATTGCCAACATAGGTTGCGTTTCGACCCATAAATCTTCGGCAGTCTTCATCTGAATCAACAGTGCCGCTAGAAGGGGTGTATTCAGGTGCGGTACAAAAACCATTTTCCACAGAGCTGGTTAGTTCACACTCTCTAGCAAATAAAGTTCGTTGAGCTAATTGAGAGTTTTGCGGAACCACACAACTATCTCTCATACCAAGTAGTGTATAGTTATCAATGTATGTCCCACGTAAACGGTTACAGTTTTTTTCACATGCAACACCATCAGTCCACAGCGCACCTAAGACAGATTGGTCTCCTTTATCACACGAAATCACTTCACATGGGTTAGTAGTCCTATTTCCACCAGCTTCCTCACATGCTTCATCTATACTGTTGCCTGGCAAACTCACCGTCACCTGCTCCTGCGTCCCGGTTATCCCTTGTAGACCACTTAAGGAATTCAAGCTGGTGAGAGTGGGATTGATAGTCTCCAGTACCAACACAGCACCAATGACGAGCAACAAACCAAAAACAGCTCCTCGGATAGTCTTTTTTGCTTGCCCCTTTTGGGTACCGATGTCAGTGATCATGTACTGCACCCCAGCTATCACGATCTTTGCTACCGCTAAAACAGCAGCTACTATAATGGCCGCTCGGTAGAGACTGTTGACGTAGCCACTTAAACCAGGAGAGTTTTCATCAATGTTAAATTCATCGACAAATGGTATGCCGACTAATGGTACAAAGTCCTGTTGCGCAACTGCTACAGTTGGCAGCACTATAGTGAAAGAAAGTAGTAATGTAAAAAGTAACGTACGCATGGCTAGAATCGTATAGTTATATTGTCCTCGATACCCTGGGATAGTTGGAGTCGATTGCGAATATGGAAGTTGAGGTTAAACGCTCCTTGAGCACCTTGTCGGCGCAGCGTGACCTCAAAAGGGTTGGCGGGGTCGGTGGCAATAGTTTGATTATCTAGCTCCCACTCGATGTGTGACTGGTCTTCCCTCAGTGCAGTTGGGTCGTAGTAGTAGGGCTCAGCTCGTAACCGCAGCTCTTCACCACTAAAGATATGTGGATCACGTAAGGCAGTTGGTAAGAGTCCACGCAATGGATTCACCTCATAGAAATATAGTTCTGGTTCTTTAATCGGCACAAAAATAGTATCACCAGTTACGACCGAACCATTGAGTTCAAACACTGTTACCGACACCTCGACTGCTCGCTCGAACTCAGAGCGAAACACGGTAAAGTTCTTACCTCGCACTGGCCCCCCGTCGACAACGCTCCCCCCAACTTCCCAGCGGTAGGAGTATTGGTTGGGGTCGGTTGCTAGTGAAGTAAACGGTAGGGCGGTTACACGCACCTGGCTTCCTGGCGTCGGCAATGCCCGGCCAGGGTAAAAACTGGGCGTAAGGGTGTTGGCTTCGACTAAAAGGTCAAGTAGGGTCGAGGTAAATGAACTCTCAGACGTGAAGGTTTCACTAGAAGGTAGTGTGATAACGCTTCGAACAGTGGTTGTCTCACCGAGGGCGGGGGCGGTCATCTGAATACTACGCTGATTCTCAGCCGCTACATTTTGTACCCCATCTATAAACCAGGCAATGGTCCCACTGTTTGCACCCAAGCTGTAGTCATTGATAGTGGCCGTTACCGTTTCACCAGTACTTGGGAAGCGTGGTGAAAGGTCGATCTCGACACTTGGTCCATAACCTTGACCAAGCGTTTGGGCTACACTAAACGCTGGAATAAGTGCTAGTAGATACATAGCTACTACGAGTAATCGCATAGTTATAGCATAGCATGGTGGCTATCTAGAAATGTTTATTTTCAAACACTATTTGTACGTCCACGCCATCCCCCAGAGCCAGATAATAATGAATGGCACGAGCGCAAGATACGGCACCATCATGGTGGCTATTTGCATGCAGATGCCGATACCAAACCATAGCCAGACCCTGCCTTTGAGAATGTTGATACCCCAGGCTGGCAGAGAAGCAAAAGAGATCATGACTGAAAATAATCCAACAAACCCCACTACACCACGAAAGATCCAGTCAAGTGCGTTTACTAAACCGATTGCTCCTGTAGACTGCGCCCCGAGAAAGTAAATAGCCAGAATACTCAAGAGACCAAAAAATACTTGCACTCCCCACCAGAAAAACAAAAAGGCGGTGAGTGTTACGGCGGCGGTATATGCTCGGGCTTTAGCAAAACCTTTAGCAAGAACACCTGGTTTTTTTCTGCCTTTTAGTTTGGCGTTCTTAATGTCGCGCCGCATGAGTCGCTGTCGAGCGATGCGATTAGTTGTCTTTTTTAGGTTGGTAGTTTGTCTAACGTTAGAGTCTTCTAGTAGTTTGCGGTACTTTCTACCACTCACTCTCGAAGTAAGAGAAGGGGTAGGACTGTCTTGGAGGAAATAATCTTTTTCAGCCTGCTGCCGCTCTGCTACGCGATTTTTTCGTTGTTCGGCAATGTTGGTACTTCGAGGTGTGAGTTGAGAGTTAGTATCGACTGGTCGTTTTGTTTGTTTATTATTACTGCGAGTAGTTTTCGCACCCCCCTTTGCAACCGTCTTGCCTCCCGCAGCTACTCCTCGTGCTCCAGCAGCAACAAGTGGTGCTACCATACTACTCGCGGCTGGCCTTGAGCTCAGCCTTGGCCGCTTTTATGTCGAGTAACTGTGAGGGGTCTGAAGTAATGATCTGGTCTTCAGTGTAGGAAGCGATCACGCGGATAGCGACGTGTTTGAGACCCGCAAAGAAGATTCCCTCCCCCACACTACTTTCAAGTAGCAAGTACTTTTCCTCGTCGGTGAGGTTAAAGGTACTTTGGATAGTGTCGATGGCAGTCGGCGATTGTTTCATCAGGAGCTGTAAGCTCGAGTTAGTAATCATGGGGACGCCGTACGGAGACCGCAAGAAGTCTTCCACGTCTTGGGTGATGGTGGAGAGGCCGAGGTAGTACTTACGACCCCGCTTAGCAAGCATGAACAAAAAGGAGGCTGTGTCTTCACTTTTCATCATCCACCAGGCTTCGTCGATCACGAGGAGTCGCTGCTTGAGTTGGCGGCGAATAGCTCCCCAGATATGGTTGGTGATGATGTACATCGCTACCGTCTTCAGTTCGTCTTCCATGTCCCGCAAGGAAAACACAATGAACTTCTGGTTAATGTCGATGTTTGTTGGCTGGTTCATAAACCCACTCCACGTACCGGAGGTGTATTTCTGGAGGCGTGAGATAAGAGAGCTACTTCCTTCCATGCCCGCGAGTACCATTTCAAAGTCACTTAAAAGCGGTGCCTCAAGTTCAGAGAAATCGGTCGCTCCTGCGATATCTTTTAGAGCGTAGGTTTCATTGATTGCTAGGTCTACCAGTGTTTCTTCCTCTGGCGAAAGGCCACCTAGCATGAGTCGGAAGAGGCCGATCATCTCGATCACATGGGAGCGCAGTACGTCTTCAGGGTTCTCGTCTTCCTGTGGCTTCGGGAGGTCAAACGGGTTGATGTGGTGACTGGAAGAGAGTGAGATATTGAAAAAACGTCCACCGGTAGCTTCAGCAAGGTATTCGTACTCTCGCTCAGGGTCAATCACGATCACTTCCGTACCAAACATGAGCGAACGCAATATTTCTAGTTTGGTTGTGTACGACTTACCAGCTCCAGAGGTGGCAAAGGTAACGGAGTTGTAGTTGGTAAGGCTGTAGCGATCAAATAACACCAGGCTTGAGTTATGGCGGTTGATACCGTAGAGGATGCCGGTGTCTGAGGTAAGGTCAAAGCTCGTAAATGGGAAAAAGCTGGAGAGGGGTGAAGAGTTGAACTTACTATGTACCTGTAACTGATCATTGCAAAACGGCAGCACACTTTTAAGTCCCTTCTCTTGCTCAAAGGTAGCTGGCTTTACATAGACCAGTCTGGAATCCAAGATGTTTTTGATTTCCCCTTCGAGCTTATTAAGCGCTGCTTCGCTGTCGCCGTAGATCGTAAGGTAAAGGCCAACATCAAACAACTTTTCTTCCGCTTGCTGCAGCTTGTCGCGTAGGTCTTCGAGGTTGCGGTGGGCGGCTTCCAGTTGAGGGTCTCGTACCATACCGCGCTCTGCTCGCGTCGAGATCTGGCTTTCTACTTCTGCCACCTTCTTTTGAAATTTCTTGAGTGAATCAGCGGTATCAACTGGGTGCACAAAAATGGAAATATCCATCTCTTTTTCCATGTTAAGGATCGGTTCAAGCCAACCGTCATTGAGGTACTTGGGGTACGAGATGACAAACAGTGTCCGGGCGTAGGTGCCACTGATGTTAATGGTGCGCGGTTGGATAGAAACCCCAGACGGAGCAATAACGTCCTCGATGGTCATCAACGCCTCACGCGCTTTGAAAGCACTCTCCTCTGTAGAAGTAGTTTTTGACGCACCACCAAATAAATCGCCTATGCCCATAGATACATCTATTCTCGCAAGCTTTCTCCCCCGCTACAATCGATCTACTCCACACTAGAGTTGTGGTGCTTCACGTCCAACCTCCTGCGGGTTCATGATGTGGTAATACAGCTCCACTAAAGCTTCATTTTCAAGGGCTAGCGTGCGGACTCCGATCCGGTTGAGTCCCTGCTCAACCAGTGACGCGCGCTGCTCAAGCTGTAAACGCTTTTCTTCAAAAATAAGCTCTTTCTGGTTTCCTTGTTTATTGCCACCACCAAAGAACGAACTGATGCTGCTAGAAAGTTCCACACTTTTGTTGGAGTATGGCACCACTACAAAAAAGTTTTTAGCCATCACGTCCACTTCGGTCGTAAAAGCTTTGATGAATTGCATGTATTCCCGCAATTGGATACGCATCAGATCGTTTTCTTGATCACTCGTTCTCCCTTCTAAGATCTCTAGGTACGGAGTGATATCAAGACGTCGTGACTGGATGTAGATCTGGACACTAAAATCGAGGGTATTGAGGAAGTTTTGGAATTGACTCAAAATGGCGCGCTGCTCATCACTCGACTTCAGGGCGAAGTTGATCGAGGTAGCTAGAAGAATCATAGCTGAAGAACCGTCTTTAAACTCAACGACGTTGTCGACGATCTTTTGTATCGGTACAAATTGTTGGCTGGGGTTGCTTTGAGGCATATTATGATTCTTTTTGAATAGCTTCTAACTCTAACTTCTTAGCGAGCGACTGGATACCGGCTTTAGTATGTGGAGTGGAGCTTGGTGCTGGCGCTGCTGACACGGCTGGTGTTTGACTGTGACCTTTATAGACAGCACCACTTTCTTTGCTCCAGCGGTAGTTTTTTGTGTTGGTAAAAAAATTGAAGACGGCCTCTAAAAATACGGAAAACGGCCGGTTGTTGATTGGGTAAAAAGCTAAAAGGGCCGCTAAGCCAGAGGCCGGTACACCTATGAGGACAAAGACGTAAAACGGGGTGGCAATAAACAGTACGACTGCTATCCCGATCCCTCCACAGAGATACACAAACTGTTTCCAAGTAAACGGACCAAATATCTTGTCTTCAATCTCAATGAACTGTGGCACTTCAAAACGCATGTCGCTTTATTATACCTGAAAGTGAGACCAGTGCCGCGACGTGTCCACGTTACTCATCGACGTGCGGGGTATCGACGAGAGATTGTTTTTTTAAGACGGCAGCCTGCTCACTTCGCACTGGAGCTGGTTCACCAGCGGCCGGTTCTGTAGTTGGAAATTCTTCCCGGTAGGCACCATAGCCGTGCACCCGTTTCATGTCGCCTTTCATGGTGCGCATGGGCTGTACCTCGTATGTGTCTTCAGTTTCTGGTTCACTGCTAAGAGCTTCTTCAGGATTTAGCTCTTCATCGGTTGTCTCAGGCGTACGACCTATCTGGTCCCCCAGCGACTGCAGCTCTTGTTGTTTTTTACCAGCTTCGGCCGCTTCACGTTCTAACACTGGTGTGAGAAATTCAGCTAAGTCAGCCACTATGTTCTGCGCCTCGTCAGCTCCCAACCCCACCTCTTTTTGAAGGAGTTGCGGCAAGTCTTTGGTGTGGTGAAAGCCAAGGATGGTGTCGCCAATGCACTCTATAAAGATATCTTTATTCTCTATATTGTATTTCGTTACCATATAGAAATACATGGTCATACTTTTGTCAGAAGAAAACAAATCTTGTAGTGCTTCATCAAGCTCGTAGTATTTTTTTAGTCTCACATCTTTTTCCATACTTGCTTATTTACCAAGATCCTTACCGATATCGTCAAAATTTAAAAACATATACAATTGTTCCGAGTCCGTCATCGTGCCTGGGTCCATATCTCTCAACGTAGTACCTGCTGGAGGAGTAGGCCTTACTGCTCTAGCATCTAAGCTAGTTCGTATCCTTTGCTGAATTTTCTTGGGACTTCTTTTAGCAATTTCTCTCAGTGCATTTCTTGGTAAATCATTTGTAAGCGCAAGTAAAGCAGCGTCGGGTAGGTCGGGTACTGCTTCAGCAGAACGGTACAGTTCCTCTCTTTGGGTACTTCCTGGAACGCTGGTGCCATTTGCTATATTAGCCAGTGTCGATTCTCGTTTTGTTTTAATTTCCTGGAAGTCAGCTGAAGAAATTTTACCATCGTTTTTAAGCTCCTCTAGTAATCCCATTTGTTTTTTACTGAGTCGCGCTGCATTTTGTTCCTCTTTTAACTTATCTACTCCGACAGAGTCGAGCTGGTCCTTATTAGCTTGGTGTAACTGAGTAATTTCAGCGCCTGGCGCGATTGCTCCTGTCGCTGTGAGGGGAGCACCTAAGTTTCTAAGAAGTGACCGCTTTGAAGCGTCAGTGTGATTCGTGTCAATTTTTTGTTTGAAGTCGTCTGTGATTGCTTCCGATTTACTATCTTTAATAGCTTTAACATGATCTTTCTTTAGATATTGAATGTTACCCAATAGAAGACCTCGTCCTGATTTTGTTTGTGCAATTTGTTCAATTTGTGCTCCAGTTGCATCTTTAAGAGCTGCCTTAATTTTGTCTCTATCTTTGCTCTTGAGGGCACTCTCAATGTTTTTAACCGCTTTTTTACGAGACGATTCACTTTTAGCTTTAGTTAAACGTTCCTTACCCTGTTTAGCGTCGTCTCGACTATCTTTTAGAGACCAGATTCCACCATATTTAGCACTCTGAAGATTGGTGCCACCCTTAATAAGCGCTCTGGTACCAGCGTTGGTGCCAGTTACCATTTCTAAGCCCCTACCAATTCCTGATAACGCTCCACCACCAGCTCCACCAATAACGTACCTTCCTGCAGCAGCTGTTGTAAAGGTTTGAGCCGCTTTACTCGCAGAGCTCATCCCAACTACCGCACCCGCTTCGCTCACCGCCTTCGCGACCTTAAGTGAGGCATAGAGGAAGCCGATAGCGAGGAAGTACATGAGAAAGATCCCCAGGTCATCCCCTGATGCCATAGCTTCAGCATAGCCGAGGCGTCCTTCAATGAGGCTACGATTGAGCTGAATAAGCACTAAGAGCGATACATAAAGAAGGAAACAAAAAGCCGGGATGAAAAAAGCGTAGGCCAAAAAGGTCTCACGCCACTGCTTAGCGTATCTATCGAGTTGTGGGAGTACCAGACCCAAAAACATCATGGGAGACAAAATTAGTAAAAATACGAGTGCCACAAATCTAGCTAAAATCATAATGGCACCATACGCCAGGATCAAACCAAGAAAGGCAAAAAATATGAATATGACGAGTCCTAGAAAGACAGCTGCAAGGCCGGGTTCAACGGTAGTAAAAAAACTGGTGATATTTATCACCTGCATAAAGACACCAGAGATACTACTGACACCACTAGTGGTAACGATGGCACCAGGATCTGCACTTGGAGAGCCTTCAGTAATAATTGAGAACTGACCCTCTATACCACTGACCATAGCGTAGTGGATCTGCACTGCCATGAAGTTGGCAACATCGATCACAAGTTTGGCAATATATAAACTAAAGTTCACTAACAGTGCTGCGATGATGAGATAGCCAGCTGAGCGTTGCGTGCTGCTTTCGTCGGCATTGAGAATGAGTCGGAGGCCAATGTAGACGAGTGCAAAGATGAAAATCAGGTTGAATAAGTCACGAATGACTGTCCAGAGTTGGTTGACGACCCCACCCACTTCTCCATTCATATTGCTACAGGTTATCTGCTGCCCACCTGCACCACCATCGTAAACAGTCCTCCCTCCCTCGGTAGTGAACCAGCAGCCAAACTGCAACACGAGACTTTCAAAAGCGTAGTCAAATAGCCAGCCTCCAAGGCTAGAAAGCCAGCCACCAGCGACTACAAAGAAGGTATAGATAGTGCTGTAGTTGCGTGCGTCGATGGCGTTGAGGATGTCTTCGGTGGTTCCGCCACTTGGCGGTGGAGTGGTTGCAGGCACTACAGGGTTTTGTGCTCCGGGTAGTAAGCCTGCTGCATCAGCTGGGGTATTAATCGAGTTTAGAACATCTGGCGTTAAAGCACCAGCCCCGGAGTCATTTACCGTATTGGTATCAGTAGGAGCAGCCCCACCTGGGGATGTCGATTCTATAATTGAATTACCTGGGCGAAACCCATCATCTGGGCCACTTACTGCGAAAGCTTCGTTCACCGGCCCAAAAACCATGGTGAATACAACCACAAAAAGTAACAGCCTATGTGAAAGCGGCGTTTTCATACCTCGTATCTATTGTAGCGCGCTCTAGGTCGTTTCCACTACTCGTTCCCCACAGTTCTGAGACTTAATCGTCATCATCCTCAAGTGGTTCGCAACGATTGACTTCGTTGGTGATACGGTAACGGGCAGTTTCAAGGATGTCTGGCAGTTCGTTGTCAATAAAGAGCTCGGCCTGGGTAAGATCGCTGATGTCATGCAGGTCACCAGAGCTCTGTAGTCTTGAAAAGGCATTGGCATAGCGTAGTTGTTCTTCTGAGGTGTTGGCAGCTTCAAATTGTTGTTCAAGCGAGCGCAGCTGCGGCAGGACGCGGTCAATTTCAATGAGGTATATTTGGGCCTGCTGTTTTGCTTCGCGGAGTTCTGTTTGGAGAAAAATCTCAAAACAATTAGGGAATCGCTCAATCTGAGCCGAACGGCTGTCTTGTACAGTTTGAATGCGGCTGACAATGGTAGTGGCAGCCACCCGAAGATCTTCCTCAAGTTCAATGGCATTGCCGAAGAGGTCACGAGAAATGGCAGCTGGTCCAGAGTTTTCGGCTGCGATATCATCAAGGTAACTGCTCGACCCACCATTCGTTGATGGGCCACCACTGCTTAGGCCAAGTAAGCCGTTGACACCGGTGAGAGCTTGTTGGGCGAGCTGACCGATTAAGGCCCCGATAATTTCGTTGATCTCATCGGCCGTTATGAGCTGTTGAGCTCCTAGGCCGAGTGAGGTATTGATCTGGTCGGCAATCACCGCCCCTGGAGTCTGCACCCGACAATTTGCACCTGCTGGATCGACAGCGTTTCCACTTGAGACGGTTGTTGATCCGTCTGGATTAGTTACCGTACATTCTTTATACGAGAGGAAGCCGTCACCCCAATTCAGTTGTTGAATCTCTTCACCCCGTGCGTCAACGATGCGCATGCGCATCTCAGCTTCAGAAGCTAAGTAGGCACCTGTTGGTGTATTGATTGGGTTACTCGTTACTTCATGAAAGGCATCCCAGCCGCCTTGGTTAAATGATCCACCTAAAAAGCCCTCAATGTTGTTGGTGACATCGGATAAGGTACATTGTGCGCTTTCATATTCAAAACCACTGTTTCTATAAGAATTATCAAGAGCTGTTCGTACATCTAGTCGAAATGGGCTGCACAAAAATTCAAGCTCATCTATGTCTCTGATAAATTCCCCTGCAGTGGCGTCAGCCAAGTTTTGCATATGCATCTCTAAGTCTTGTACAAACGCTGGTTCACCTTGAAAACCAGAGTTGATCCAGTTCACGATACTACGCACAATACTTGCGACTGCGGTACGAGCAATGTTAAAGGCAATTTGGTCGTAGACAAACTCTTTTTGTACGAGGGCTGTATCAGCCGCAGCGCTAATAGTTTGTTGAGTGGTGCCACTACCACCATTGACTTGTACAGTTTGACCACCTGCAATGCCACAGCCACCCAATAAAGCAAAACAACCATGAGCCGGAGTTGGTGAGAAACTCATAAGTCCAACAACGAGCATGACTACACCTAGCAGGCTAGAGGTGATGTATCGTGTATGTTTGGTTTGCCAGAACATATGATTATTCTACCGTAACTACTTGATAGACTGGTGAGGTGTTATCCCATGTACTCCCTGCTTCAATCAGTGTTACGTACAAATTACCAATGCTGTTGACAAACCCCTCGACATCATCTGCGTAACGTTTTGCCCGCAAGAGTGCTAGTAATGGATCATCAAGAGCGTTGCTCATGGCCTCAAGATCAATCTGCAGCGCTTGGTAGCTATTGACAAGCGCGAGGTGCTCTTTTACCAGGTCTGAAGGCACCGTTACTGCCATAGTTTGGGTCAGGTAGCTGCCATAGACGGCAGCTTTTTTAGCAATCTCATCAAGAGTGGCCTGGTCTTGTGTCTGGAGGGCACTCTGCAGCAATAGCATTTCGTTCTCTGCAGCAGTTTCTTCAGCTGAAGTAATGATGCGAGCAATAGTTTCACCATACGTTTGCAGGCTGGTAAGTGAATTGTCTTCTGAAATGCTAAGCGCAGAAGCGGTGATGAGCTTATCTTCAGCTTGCGTAACTAAGCTATCGGTTGTGAGAGACACGAGCTCTTCAGTTGGACGTCCTAGTTCCCCATTGACACTATTTTGCACCATTATTTGAAAGAATTCTTCAGCGAATTGCCCGGTGAGGGTGTCTGGGGTGGTGTAGTCGTTATCAGTACTATCCCCAGACCGCACAACCGCTATGTCGTCAGTAAAACTCTCCTGCCAGTCGGGGACGCCGTCGTTGTTTGAGTCGACGATTGGGATCGCTTGTCGCTCGGGAGCGACAGTGACTTGCGCGGTACGCTCGGGAGCCGGTGCGGCAACTGGCTGGCGAAACACCAGTGCGAGAAGAATAGCCACTGCTCCAAAACAGATGGCTATCAGTATGTGTCGTTTAGTGGTGGCGTTTCGCATACTATATATGTATATACTACAGCACTTCCCTGGGGAATATTCTGTGTATAAACACCAGCAAGGGAGCGGATAGGGTTCGGGATAAACTGTGGTTAGTCTGGGGAAGCAGTGTGGACAGACAAGGCTGCTACCAACTGGAGCCAGTTTTCAAGGGAAACGTCCTCAGCGCGGATGGTTTCCGGGAGTCCTAGTGTGGAAAAAATGTGGGTAAGTTGCTCACGGTCAAAGGTTCCAGCTAGGTTACCAAGGAGCTGCTTACGCTTTTGTGCAAAGCCGAGGTGTAGCATCTCAAAAAAGAATGGTTCGTTGCTCGTAGCAAAGCGCTGTCTTGAAATGTTTCGCACCGCTATAATACCCGAGTCAACCCGCGGCGACGGCGTGAAATGCCCTCTGGAAACGGTCTTTACATACGAAACGTCGCCATACACCTGAGTCGCCAGCGAAAGGAGGGAGTGTTTGTCACCTTTCTGGTGGTTTGCGGCGGCGCGTTTGGCGACCTCTTTTTGAACTAGAAAGACCAGGTCACTTGGTTGGCACGCTGTTTGCAATGAGGTGCGAAACAAATGACCAGAGAGATAGTACGGAATGTTGGAAACAATCTTAAAACCATGGTCAGACAGTTCTGGCAGCGAAGCGAGGTCAAGCTGACGGACGTCAAGGTGGGAGATCACCAGTTGGTCACTGTCTACAGAAGCGGTGAAGGTGTTCTTAAGGATGGTGATAGCCCGCGCATCAGCCTCAAGCGCAAGTACTGTTGCGCCCCGTTCCAGCAGTACCTTGGTAAGGGCGCCAGTGCCCGGGCCGATCTCGACCACTGTGTCCCCTGTTTGTACAGCCGCCGCGTCGCAGAGCCAGTTGGGTACGATGTCACTGGTGAGGAAGTGTTGTCCGAGCGATTTTTTAGTGATAAATGGAGTATTCATATATAGGTAAAGGTAGCGTGTACGCTAAGCTTATGTGAGGAGGGGTACTTTGGCAAGATGAAAAAGAGTGCGGCGCCTACGGCGCCGCACTCTTTTTCTAGTCACTAACTACGTCCACTAATCCAAAAACACCGTCGTCTCATAGCCCGAGTCGCCACCAGCGTGACTACCATGTATCTCAATGTGCTCACTGTCGATGTCGTTGAGAAATGACGAAGGGATGTTCACTCGCTGACTTCCAAAGATGGTGCGGACGTGCGCGTAGGAGAGAAACACTTTTTTCTCGGCTCGCGTCAGAGCGACGTAAAATAGACGTCGTTCTTCTTCGTGGTCGATCCCTCGATCATCGAGGCGCTCGTGCGGAAATAACCCCTCTTCAAGGCCACTGATATATACGTACGGAAACTCTAGACCTTTGGCAGCGTGCACAGTCATGAGTCGTACAGCGTCACGCGCTTCACTACTGGCGAGTTCGTCTTGATCACTCTGTAAAGCTGCGTTCTCAAGAAGCGCTTCAATCCCTTCCATCGGTTCTAGTTCTTGGTACCGGTTTGCTAAGGTCACGAGTTCCTGGAGGTTCTCCAGTCGAGCCAGATCCTCCTCGGTTCCTTGTTTTTTAAACTCAGTCTCTAACCCGCTTCGTTTGATAATAAACTTCAGCGTCTCAGGAAGCGATTCGGTAGCCATGGTGTCCCTGATATCTTCCATCATGGTGTCAAAGCGGTCGACCTTTTCTGCGGTAGCTCCCCGAAGTTCTTCACGCTTCCCTTCGATCAGCTTAAGGAGCGTTACTTTTCCGATACCGCGAGTTGGTGTGTTAACAATCCGCGCTAGGTCAGCTGTACTGTCAGGGTTGGTAGCCAGGCGTAAGAATGACAGTACATCTTTCACTTCCTTGCGCTCGAAGAACTTAGTCCCCAGGAGTTGATAGGGTATCTCAAATTGTAAAAACGCTTCCTCTAAGACGCGGGACTGGAAGTTCGTCCTATATAAGACAGCGATGTCCGACGGTGAGGCACCAGCGGCGATCAACTCCTTGGCGGTGAGTGCAATGTGCTCAGCTTCATCGTACCCAGACTGCGCCGCAAACAGGTTCATTTTTTCTCCATCTTGGTTACTTGTGAACACGGTTTTTTCAATGCGGTTTTTGTTCTTAGCAATGATGTCATTTGACGCAGCAATGATGGTGCCGGTTGAACGGTAATTTTCTTCAAGAAAAATTGTTTGGGCGCCTGGGAAATTGTGCTCAAACTGCATCACGTTACTGATGTCAGCTCCCCGCCATGAGTAGATGTTCTGATCGACGTCCCCCACAACGCAGATGTTGCGAGCGTCACCCGCTAACAGTTTGATAATTTCAAATTGAACTTTGTTGGTGTCTTGGTACTCGTCGACATGTAGGTAGAGAAAGCGTCGTTGCAGTTGTTCACGTACGGGAGCGTAGGTACGCAGGAGAAATAACGTGCGCGCTAAGAGGTCGTCAAAATCAAGGGCCTGCTCTTGTTTGAGAATAGCTTCGTAGTGCTCCCACACTTCGGCACACACTTTTTCTGGATAACTGGTCGCCGTTTCTAAAAATTCTTGCCGGGTTACTGCGTCGCCTTTTGCGCGTGAGATCATTGAGATCAGTTTGCGGGGTTCGAACTGTTTGGGAGAATAGCCAGCTCGTTCGAGCGCTTGTTTGATAGCTCGGGTACTATCGGCCCGGTCGTAAATCACAAAGTGTCGGCGTAGGTTCAGTGTGCCGTGAAATTCTCGCAAAAGGCGGACGCCCAGGGAGTGAAAGGTGGTAAGCGTAGGAGTTGATTCGCTACCAGCCCTCGCACTACCGGCATGTTCTTGTATCAGTGCGTGGACTCGTTCACGCATTTCACTCGCCGCTTTGTTGGTAAAGGTAACTGCCAAGATGTTATGCGGGGCTACCCCTTCTAATATAAGATGAACGATGCGGTGCGTAATCACACGGGTTTTTCCAGACCCGGCTCCAGCCAGTACTAACAAGGGTCCGTTAGTGGTGGTCACTGCTTGTCGTTGGGGGTCGTTGAGACCGTCTAGATGTCGCTCTGTATTCATGGAGGTGTACTATACCATGAGCGGGAAGGAGGCTGTGCGTAATAGTTATGCAATTTAAACATTATTTAGTCAACAGTAAAATAGCGCTCTAACTAGCCATACCAGATGTCAAGTTGATAACAAAGCACAAAGTGCACTACGTCAATTGACCACTTCTACCCCTCTAGTATCATGTTTCGGTACCAAATTTGGGGTATATCTACGAGAGAGTAGATTGAATTTAACACTGAAGAAAGATTGACTGTAGCGGATGCAACTGCGGAGAGCCCATAACTTATTGCTTATAATATCGAACACTCCTGATACTGATCCCTTATCGGAACGGACAGGTGCCACAGCAGTGGCCACACACATACCAACCACACAGACTCGACTCACCTTATGTCTTGAGCTGATCCTCGTAAGCGCTATCGTGCTTACACCACTGGCACTTAAAGCCGGTTGGTTTGCTACCTCGGTAGCAGTTGTCGAACCAGCAGCGACTATGCAAACAGATGAAGCAGCGTTTACGAAGCTGCTGATTGCTAAAAAGAACCCTGACCCCCTCGCCACTGGTGGTGGAGAGATTACGGCCGAAGATGGTGCTCTCACCGCTTCGGGACAATCCTTTTCTCTTGATGGGGACACGGTGAAGCGCTCATCAAATGAGATTAGCGTCTACGTGGTGCGTGAAGGTGATTCGCTTTCGCAGATCGCAGAGATGTATGGCGTCACCTCTAACACGATTAAGTGGGCGAACGATATCGCCTCTTCAAACGGTATCCAACCTGGTGATACGTTGGTGATCTTACCGATCGCTGGGGTGCAGCACGAAGTAGCTGAGGGTGATACGCTCGCTTCTATCATAGATGAGTATGATGCAGACACCGACGAGGTACTCGCGTTTAACGGACTCACGGAAGATTCAGTCCTTACGGTAGGCGACGAGATCATGATTCCTGGAGGAGAGCTCCACTCAGCACCCGTGGCTGGAGCTACCTACGCAGCGAGTAATGGTGGAGGTGGGTCACTGAGCCACCCAGTACCAGGTGCGCTGCGGACACAAGGTATTCACGGCTATAATGCCGTCGACCTGGCAGCTGGTCACGGGACAGCAATCCGCGCAGCCGGTAGTGGCGAAGTAATCGTCGCTAAGGCCAGTGGTTGGAATGGTGGCTACGGAAACTATGTAGTGATCCGACATGCCAACGGAGTGCAGACACTCTACGCGCACCTCAGCAGTGTCTCCGTAGGGGTGGGTACTTGGGTCAATGCCGGCGCTACCATCGGAGCAATGGGTAACACCGGACGTTCGACCGGTACCCACCTTCACTTTGAGGTTCGTGGCGGGTACAACCCATTTTAGATAGGTACTAAGGAGAGAGCAGTCAGAAACGATATGGACTCACAAGGCCGGCGCTTCGCGCCGGCCTTGTCGTAAGTTGCTATACTAAACTCATGAGTGCGCGACCATTGATAGTCATCTTATGTTGCCTCGGCGTTGGTATAGGGGTACTCGTTGGTACGTATCCTCAGCCAGCAGTAGAACTGGCTGAGGATACTCAGGTCGAGCGTAGTCAGAGCAACGCTACCTTTTCAAATACCCAATCCTGGGACCCTGCTTTACTCACGTTGACTCATACGTCATCAACACTACTTCACCAAGACCAGTACGCAGCACTGACTCTTCCCTCTCCGCCAGAGAATGTATCGACGACAACTACTGCTGAACTGCAGGTGCTCCATACGCTTATGAATGTACGAACTCCAGACAACCTACAAGCAATTAACCGTGAGCTGACACTACCCGCAACTGTATTTGGTGGTGCTACGTACGCAATGCTAACCAGTACCTCAACGTATCCGCAGACACGATCGTTGCTGCATACTGTGTTGAGAGATTTTGAACCGATTATCTTGCAAAAGAAGCGGCAATTTGATCGAGTGCGACCCAGTAAACTCGACCCGGGTCTCACCACTGCCATAGCTGTACCCCGTCACCCTAGCTACCCTAGTGGACATGCCGCCCAATCGCACCTGATTGCTCTTATTCTGTCTGACAGTAACCCAACCCAAGCAGAGAACTACCAAGAAAGTGCTGCAGCTATTGCGTTCAATCGTGAGATTGCCGGGGTACACTACCGTTC
>Ga0136601_1000110_pt1 | contig 40968 bp, 60 predicted proteins | sample AntRauMFilla2699_FD_181020 | JGI IMG/M metagenome (GOLD analysis project Ga0136601, IMG submission 181020) | Saline lake microbial communities from Rauer Islands, Antarctica - Metagenome Filla 2 #699 | ecosystem: Environmental > Aquatic > Non-marine Saline and Alkaline > Saline | place...
CATTCTATCCGTTGCGCCCGCTCCCGCGCCCGCAAGCTTGTAGTAATGATCTACATTTTGGATAAATGGATTTTTAGTTAGGAAATACTCTAAAATAGTTGTATCACTATTCGCACTTCTCGGAGTCGAAGCAATATAAGTATATTGATCTACCGGAAGTAAAAGAGTATCTACCGTCTCAACGCCATTGGTATTCTCTACCGGCGTATTGGCCATAAGGTTAAGATCTCTTAGGATTTGATCCGGAGTCTTATCTGCGAAAGCCTTTGAAGATCCCGCCCCGTCCGCGGCTAAAACTAGCTCCGGAGTGTTAGGATTTGTAAAAAGACCTTGAAGTCCGCTATCCGCATCCCCGAAAGATCCGATTTGGTCTTCCAATTGCATAATAGCTTTTCTCGCGGCGTTCGCTCTTCTTTGCTCAAGAGGAGTCCCTGTCATTTGAGCCTTTCTAATATCTTGGATTGAGTATCCGTAAGAATCCCCAAGCGACTTAACAGGGCTTGAAAATTGCTTCTTACGAACGTCTACTCTCGGGAAATCCTTTGAGTAAGACTCGACAATTTTTGCCATCCCTACTTCGTCATATTGCCAATAAGTGATCGTCTCCGCTCCGGGATTTACGTCACTATTAACGGGAACTAATTTTCTAATTTTAAGCTCCGGATACTTTTTATCGTATGTCTTCGCTTTGATTTGCTCAAGCTCTCTTTCGAAAAAGATTGTCTCTTGGGCGTCGAGTTTTACTTGCTTATCCATGATTTATCTCCTTAATTTCCTTATACTAGGTTTATGTCCACTAAAGCGAACTCGCCCGCTTCCGCACTTGTTAAATATTCAGCTTTAGAGCTTATATCGATGCAATCCGTAGAATCCGCGCTCGCTCTAAACGATCCCGCCTCTTCCGCTCCGGCCACTACCGCTCTAACAAATACCGCGTCGCCTGGGCTTACCGCCTCTTCGACTTTAACGTAGATACGGCCTTTTCTAAGAAGAGATACCGCGTCTTTTTCTAAAAGCTCGCCCTCTTCGATATGCTTATGGATAACAATCCCGGCCACTTTTTCACTAATAGCGCTTAGGGCTTTACATTGATTATCATTCGTTCCAAAAGTAACAGCTTTCCCGAAAAGTACGTTCGCGCCTTCGATTACTCTTGAAAAGGCGTCCATGTGATTTGCGTCTCCGAGCATACCCTCGAAAGCTTTGTCAAAATTTACTTGATAGTTAGTTTGAGACATATCTTCTCTCCTTATTTAGTTTTTGATTTTGTTAATGGTTGCGTATACCCTTCCGCCGAATCCGCGATCATTTTCTTTCTCGCTTCGTCCGCACTTAAAGGGGCCTTTTTACTGTCTTTGCTGTCTTTCTTAACTCCGCCCTCAATTGCTTTCTTCAATTTATCTTCATACATTGAAGTGTTTTCCGAGATTGCGTCGAAACGAGCATTTACATAGTCTTCGCTTTTTTCATCCAATTTTAAGTCCGGATTGATCTTAGCGATTACTTGCTTTTTGATATCAAGGTTAGAAAATCCGTCTTTTTTGAACTCCCCCCCAATTATCTCGCTCGCCGTAGCGCATACGTTTGATCTTTCTTCGACTAAAGAGTCGATTTGATCCGCATCCATTATAACCGGCTTATTTTCTTCTTTTACTTTTTTGATTTCATCCTCTAAAGAATCTTTTTTAGCTTCAAGAGTATCTTTGTCTTTTGTAAGAGTTTTAATCTCTTCCGCAAGCTCATCGCCTTTCTTTTCCGCTTTAGACATTTTGGATTTCATTCCTTCCATATCTTCTTTAGATTTTTTCATCATTTTTTCGAATGCATCCGCAAACTTTTCGTCTACTTTTGCTTTCATTCCGTCAATTGAGATTTCTTTTTCCATTGAATCTTCTCCTATCTTTATATTTTTATCGTAAGTGATCCCTTGATCCTCGTCTAGTCTTAATTTTACTTCGCTCCCCGCACGGCCTCGATCGACAAGCGCGATATGATTATATCGAATATTTCTTTGCACTACGTCGTAGACTTCGCCTTCAAAAACTCCGGGAGTTTCGTCAACGTCCGCGGTATATCCGCATGATACCTCTTGGCTTTCTTTTTTGTCCATTTTTGCTTCGATCATTTTTACGACGCGCTCTTTTGCAATCGTCCCAAATACGTCGAGAAATCTTTTATCCGTAGCGACGACATTATCCCCCGTCATTCCTACGCTATGAAGTGAAAAGTTTTTGGTATTTACTAGATCCGAAGGATGCTTAACAGTAATAGGAACTCCCGCGAGAGTTTCCATCGAATCGACATTAAAAACCTCTTCGGGCGGACGAAGTTCTCGTCTTATTTTCCCGTCGGGCATTAAATACTTAAAGATCCCTACTCGAGTCGCTCGAATAGGAAGACGTAAAAATCCCGCATCCGTCTTTTTGACTTTCTCGAAATTTTCCTCAAATAAATCTAAACGCTTAACCGATTTCATACTCTAATATTATTCTCCATTACTCCGCTTGCCTAGCCCTTAGTCGTTTATTGTCGAAAGAATCGGGATGGCCACGCATCGGCAATTAATAGGCTGGCCGGGCAAGACGTTTGAATCCCCGTCTACGCTTGCTCCGTCTTTATAAGTAAATATCTTATTATTTAAGGCTTGATGGGACGATCTGACTCTTTCATCCCCCGAAGTCGACCATCGAAATTTCTTTACGCCCACTTCGGCGGCTCGTCTTGAAGCGAGATTCGAATTAAGTTTCCCGACTTGATCCCTAGCAATTAGGCGAGCTCTTTTCTTTGAAGCTCCCGTCCTTTTGCTTATGGCCTTAGCGATATCTTTAGTATTTCGCCCCGTTTGGACTCCATTTAGGACTTCAAACTCAATATTTTTAAAATACTCTTCATGTACTGATTTAATTAAAGTTACGTTTTGCTCGACATAATTGGACATTTCGGCGGCAAGCCAAGGCTCCGTCAAAAAGGGCTTTACGCCTAAAACTTGCGAAAATTGCCTTTCAAATATTGCCTTATTTGCTTGCTCGACGTCTTGGGCGCTATCTTGAGCGCCTCTTTCCAAATCGATCGGCTTAACTTTTTGCCCAAAAGCAAGCTTTATGCCCGCAATGATCGCGACAAAGCTATCGACATAAGAATCGAATCGCGGATCTTCGGCCCTTGCTTCCCGGAGGATGCTTTCCAATTGAGGAAAGAGCGTGTCTTTTACAAGGTCATGGGCTTGATTTACAGTCCTAACGAGATCTCTCTCATAACGCCTTTCGATCATAAGAGGAAAATTTCCTCGAGACTTTGGCTCAATTGTGGTCGATTTTCCTCTTTTCTCCCTAAATTTCTTCCGAGCTTTAAGCTTTGAAGCTATGTCCGGATTCTTATTTATGGCCATTATTCAGCGTCTCCGCTTGGATCGTTCGGATCTCCCGGAGTTTTGATTACGTCCTCTTCGAGATTTTGCTCTCGGATCTCAAGACGGATTTTCATTTCGTCATTATCGCCAAATCGGCTTATCGCCACTTCGTCCGGATCTAGGACTTGATTCATCATATAGATTTGATCGCCTTCCGCTTGAGTTTTATAGATTTGCGCCTTTTGAAGTTCGTTCATTTCCTTAACCGGAGGGAAAGAGAAATCAAAACCTTTAGGGATTTGCCCTTTAGTGATCGGATTGTCTTTGGCCCTCAAAAGGATTACTAAAGCTTCCATGAGCTTAGGATAATACTCGCCCGTTTGTTTCGTTTTTACATAATCATGCCAATTTTTCTCTTCGGAATCGCCCGCACCGGACAAATTGCCCGTCGAGCCTTGTCCTAATAATCGAGTATGCGGCATCCGAGAAGCCGATACTAGCCTATTATCCATTCGCTCTAAAACGTCTTTGATCCCGGATAATGGAGTCGCTTTTCTTTCGAAATCCTCTTCCGAGTCGACTACGACGGACTTAACGAGACTTCTCTTCATATCAATTAGAGATAATCTCTTCATGACCGCTTCGTCCATGCCCGCCCCGATTAATTTGGAGAGCCCTTTCATCTTAAAGACTCCGGCCGCGAAATCTTGGAGGAGAGTCGCGACGGAATCGTAAGAGCTATTCCAATTTTTTAGCGGATTGAGAAATTTAGTTAAAACGCTATCATGAAAATAATTATTTGCTTCGTATAGCTCTTTTGGAAGTATGTTTCCCTCGAGTCTAACTGTCCTAGAAGAGTTAACTAGCATCCCCGTGAGATCGGAATCCGATAAGGCCCCATCACTAAACGAATAGAGAAGAGGATCTCTAAATCCTTTCCTTGAAACGTCACTTTGAACGCCCATAACGCTTAGATCCCATCTATTCACGACGTCGAACCATTTAACCGATCTAATTTGATCGAAATTTACCTCTTCGTCCGGATCTTGCCCATCGTCTATTCCAAAGAGCATGACAGCGCCGCCGTAGAGCCTTCCTTGCTTTGCCGCTTTCATGAATTTTGGAAAGAAATTAATCGTCGTGAGATAATCATGCATTTCTTTATTGAAATCTCCGTTCGCATTTTCGTGAGTGAATATAATATCTTTTCGGAAAGCTTCGTCCACGACGTCGTCGACTACCTTTTCCGCCGCATCGTCCACGGCATAGATTGACTCTACGTCATATCGAGATAAACGCTCCCAAGTAGCTTGGAGGGCGACTCGCTTGTCTTTCCCACTTCGGCCAAGGCCCGTTAAAATATTACTCCATCCATCATAATTAATTGAACTCATATAACCTCTCTTATTCCTTTAAAATATTCTCCGTAAAGGTCGCCGCATCGCTTTGATCGATAACCATTTGGATAGCAATTGCCGAAGCGACCACGCAATCGTCGTGCTTTCCTTCGAGAGCTTCGATCTTTCCATTATTATCTACTAAAGTCATGCATTCGGATAGGGTATCGCGATCTTGAAGCTTAAAAGTCTTATTATCTACCGCGTCGATAAACGCATTTATCATAATTGGGCGAGTGACTTTGTCCGTTCGCCATCCGAGCTTCCCGTCCGAATGCTCGTAAAGATTTACATAATTATGCGTATCTTCGAGGGCCAGCAAGACCGCATGGCCGTGATTATTGCGCTCGACCGCTAGTAATGGCCAATAGCTTTTCCGCCCGACATACGTTTCCGCAAGCTCTATGATCTTTTGGGCGAATATTGAAGGCTTAAAATGCCCTCTTAGTTGAGCGACTTGTCTTCTCGTTTGAACGCATATAACCGAAGCGACCGAATAATCCTTCCCGACGCCTTCGGCGGTATCGCATCCAATAACATAAGTTTTTTTAGGATCGAAATACTCCCAAATACGAAGCCCTTTCTCATCATGGATGGGCTCGGGAGCGGCTTTTAGCATCTTATTAAGTTCGACGAGATCCATTACGGCCTCTCCGGACATAAGGAAGCATGAGACTTCGTCTTCCGGATACTCTTGTATAAAGTGATCGAAACTCTTCTTTTGCTTAATCTTAAAGCGCCTAAAAGCGATTTGCTCTTTGGTTAAGTCGATATCAAATAGGTTTTTCGCCTTTTTAATGAGCTCTTTTTCTTCTTTCGTATAGCTAAGGGGCGGAGACTCGATCGAATAGTCCGGATCGAAATACCACGGGAAAAAGAATTTCTCAAATGGCCAATCCGCATCTTCCCAATCTTCATGAAAATGATTCATCCCGTTTGGAGTCGATTCGATGGATATCTCCCCGGTATCGATAGGGACGGCGTCGATTGTAGCGAGTATTTTGTCTTTATTTTTTACGAATGCATACTCCGAGATATGAAGATTTGAAATCGTATCCCCTCTTACTTCCAAATCGCAATAAATTCTCGAATTGAGCGTAGGGAAATATAGCTCATACATTGAGCCTCCGCCTTTAGAGACTTGGGGCTTACAAAGAGGCGGCATATTATCGTAGGCATAGCGCACAATCCGAAAAAGCTTTTTAATTGCTTTCTCCTCATGGGCGATAATACAAGTCGTCTGATTTTCTTTAAAAATGGTCTTATCTAGGTAGTATATGAGCCTTTCGGTCGATATCCCTAATTGTCTCGCTTTGAGTATGGCCTTAAATCTTTGTATGGAAGCCTGTAAAAACCTTTGAGCAAAGTTCGCTTTGAAGACGACTGTCTCTTTTCGCTTATTCGTAATCTTGTAGAGATTTGATACTCTCCATTTAGGATCATGAATATTATTGGCGATCTCTTTGGGACTAAGATCCGCCATTGGATCTCTCTTTAATCAATTTCATAAGTTCCGTATGGGAATCGATCGAAACTTCCACTTTGTCTGTAAACATTTTTAAGTATTTCCCTTGCATTTCGCTTGCTTTAAGGAAGGGATTTAGATCCGCATTCTTATACTCTCCGGTATCCGGATCGGGCTTTCCGAGCGCTATTTCCTTGGCGAGCTCTAAGTCATTTAAGACCTTTTGGATTGAGAGATCCGCTTTCTCACTTGCGACCTCCGCTTTTTTAGCGAGGAAATCTTTTATTTGATCTTTTTGTAAAAGCTTATGAGCGTAGGCCGTGACGTTGCCAGTATAGCCCGCATCTTCCGCCGCTTTCTTTCCATTGAATCCATTGGATAAATATTTTTGGCAAAAAGTTATCTGTTTAGGCGTCATAATTCTTTTCCTTGTAGTAGAAAAATCCTCCCGCGGAGGTCTTCCAATATTCTACGATCGCTCCGTTTGGGAAGACGATCTCCATAGGGACATGGCCTTTCGTCCAATGGGCGACCATGCATATTTGAGTTACTCCGTCATGACGGGCCACTGCAATCCTTTTCATTTCCGTTATACTCCTCGCCTCTTTCGCTAAATATACCTCGCGTAAATTCGGAGCTCTTTTTACAGTCGAGACAAATACGATTATGAGGCGAGTAGGACATAAAGTCCTTATCGCATCTTAAACATTGCCTAAGTTTTACGTCGTCTCCGACCGCTTTTTCGTTTTTTCTTTTCCCCGCACTCATATAAAAATTGTCGCCCGTCAATACGCAAACGTAAAGAAAAGTTTAACTTTCTAATTTTCAGGGGATTTTTTAAAAGGTAGAATAATCGATTTCGTTTAAGAGAGTCCCAATATTGTAGCTCTCATCGGCGTTTCGTTGGATATATGGATGAGCTTCAAGCTCGGATTTTTTGATCGTTCCGTTTTTGGTCGCTTTGACGAAATGATCCCATCGCCAAAAGAGCATCCGATAATCTCCTCGCCCGGCCATAACTTCGAGGATTACATAGCTTAAACCTTTCGCGCGCGCATGATCGTCAAGGCCCTTGATTTGAGTCTCTCTCAAATGTCTTCGCCCAAAAGCTTCGTATTTCTTTAAGACCTTGGCTTCGATTGCGATCGATGCTCCGTTCACGCAAGCCGTGGCGTCGTAGGGTTTAGCTATCATAAACCTTTGAGCGCTCGGAGAGTCCGGGAGCTTAAAGAAGAAATGGCCCTTCGCTTTAAAAGCGTGTTTAAGCGCTGTGCAAAATTTCATTTCCTGTTTATTGCGGGCCATTAATCCTCTTTCTCAAGCTCTTCTTTGATGGCCTTAACGGACTTCATTCTCTTGATAATTTCATCGTGATAAGTCATTGCGGCGAGTTCTCTTGGATCCACTTCTCGCCCCTCTTTCGCTTCGCTTTTGGCGTACTCTAAGGCCTTAGCACGTAAAGCGTCTCTTGAAGCGGTATAACGCAAAAGGAGCCCCCGAATCTCTTGGGCATCATCGTATGAAACGGCGTTATCGCGTCCATGACATTTTTTGATTTTCTTTCCCAATCCGCAAATACAAAGGTCATTTCTAACCTTTCCGTATGCTAAGGGATTTCGATACCTCGCCGATTTATCTACCGGCGGAAGGTTTTTAACGGCATCGGCCGTCTTGTCGCTTACGACTTCGTTATTTTCATTCATGATCTTTCCTCTCCCGTCAAGACTATAAAAATATTTTCCATAATTCAATCTTTAATTTTATCCAGGCCATTCGCAATTGCTTACCTTCATAACTTAGCGAGCCTTTAGGGCTAAAAATATTGGCCCTCTCAAGCGTTTTAAGCCTATTCTCATGGTCTAGGATGATTAATTGGATATTACGTCTCATATTCGCCCTCCAAAGGCTGTAAATTGCTCTCATGGACAAATTCGCCCTCCCACTTGTAAGCTTCTATAAATTTAATCATCCAATAACCGGAATCTTTGAAGCCGAAGTCTTTTACGCATATCTTTCCTCTTCCTTGATGATTTTGCAAGCCGCCCTCAAAAATGTAGAGTTCGCGCTTTGATATGATTTTCTTAATATGCCCTTGCCCGCATGGCTCGAGGACGTATTGCTCGGTCAAAACTTTTTACCTTCCGCGAGCTTTTGAAAATACTCGTCGCATTCGTCGTAAATTTGCCTTAATCGCATTTGATCACCCACTTTGAGCAAATCACATTTAACCGGAACGATATAAACAAAAATATTTCCTATCATAAAATCCCCTTATTTATAATGCACGATAAGATATATTATCGTGTATTGTGTTAATATAATCTTTCAAATCTCACTTTTATTTTTAATCCGGAAGTCTTAAAGATTTCTTTAATCACTTTCCGATATTTCGTCTCAAGCCCATAGCCCGACATAAACCAAATCGCCGCTTCTCTTGCTTGCCTATGACGGGCATTAACGCATTGCAATCTTTCGTCTTTTATCATTTCTCACCCCTGTCATAAATTTGACGCACTATCCATTTATATTCCACAATCCAAACGCGCTTTTCGCTTTTGTCTCCGTGTCTCCGTCTCCTACCCTCCAAAAACTCTCCTATAGAAATATCAATCTATCCCTTGTTACTAAATATATAAATATATCATATAATATTTATAGATAAGAGATACCTCTCATTATTATACTTTCTTTTTAATAGGAGACATATAAGACATAAGAGACAAAAAGAGTTAAAACAATAACTTACAATGTCTCCGGTCGCCCCGTCCCTAAGAGACATAAGCGCCTTACTCGGAGACATAGAGCGCATAGCCCTTTGAAATCTCGTAACCGAAGAGGACATAGATTGATTTCTTACCATTCCCCTAAATCCTCTTTTTGAGCGCCAAATTCGTAAAACTCCTCCTCGTCAAACGACTTCGGAAAGTTTATCTGCATCGTGTTAGAGAAAGATTCGGCAAGGCCCCTCGGAGACATTTGTATAAATCTCGCCTTTTTTGAAGTACCTGGGAGACGTTTTTCGACTCTCGAAGGCATATTTTTCACAAGGCCCCTCGTTTTTGTCCAAAATCCCGCCGCCGAAATTGAGCGCTCATAAGATGAAATATCTCTTTTGAACTCCGAAAAAGCGTCCCAAACATTTGTCATATTTAGTCCTCTTTCTTCCCAAAGTCCGCCCATTGGATTCTCAAAAAGCACGTCCTCCCAAAATTGAGCGACGACTCCCGCCGTTTTGATCTTGGCGAGTCTCCCATCCATATTCCCCTCAAGGATCTTAAAAGGATTAAATTTGGAGAGATCGCGGGCCAAAAGAAAGGCGTAAAACGCTTGGATTATCTTCGTCTCATTGGTATTTTTGATCTTATCGGCGATAGGCCCAAAGAATGAAAGATCATTTGCGAGCTTATCATTGGCCTCTATTACGACATAACGGCGATTCCCTTTCTCCATTGCGACCGCTTCGGGATTATTCGATGCGATCAAATACCGGGAAAAGTTCTCCATATCATAGGAAGCGCCGAATTTCTCTTCGATTGTCATTGTCGGAGAGGCGGTAAATCTTTTTAAGATCCCATCCTCTTTATGATCTCCGCGCCAAGTCGCCTCATCTATGAAGGTTAAAAACTTCTTTGAGAGTTTAGCGTTAAACTTTGCCGTAAGCTCATCCGCACTATTTACGGCCGTATAGCGATTTCCAAGGATCTTTTTCATAATATAATCCATGAGAAGACCTTTCCCCGCGCCTTGCTCCGATATCAATACCGGGACGACGGTCGCTTTCTCTTCGGGCTTTTGTACTATATGAGCGAGCCAATCTAAGAGCCATTCGCTTTTTACCTCATCGTTATTACATAAAGAGCGATGAATGAGCTCTACGATCTCGGAGCAATCCGCTTTAAAATCCGGCTCAAATTGAACCGGCGTCCAAAGGTTAAGCTCGGAAGACTTCGCATTGGGCTTGAAGACGATATCCGTATAGGTCTTTTTACCCGTTGACTCTAAATACTCTCGATAGGCCGGAGTCATAGCGGGTTTAATATCCATTGCCGTCTCATTGATCCGGGCGTATTGATAAGGCGCTGTCTCAAGGGCAAAGCCTTTTTCGCTCATCTTTTGGATGCGGATATCTCCGTCCTCATCTTTAAAAACCTTGAGAAAAGGCGTCATAGATCCGTCTTTTAAAAAGGCGTATCCCATCTTATTAAACTCTTCGACAATTGAGTCATGACTCCAATTAATAAGGCGATTAAATGCCTTGTAAAAGCCTTTATTTGCTTCGCGGGCCTTCTCAAACTCTTCAATCTTAGAGCGCTTAAATAGATCTATATCCTCTTGATAATGAGGATTCGGAACGATCCCGCCTTTTTCTCGAATGAAATATCCAAGAGTATGCGAAGAGATCCCGTCTTCCCTATCCGAGAAGCCTTCCCATTTCGCTTCGGCCTTCTCCAAGTCGCCTTCTTCAAACGATGGGCCTTGAGTAAGTTCCAAAAATAGGGCGAGTCCATTATCGCTCGGATCGGCGGAATGGATTGCCATCCCCGCTTGAGTCCATTCGTGATAATCGAGATCAAACTTCTTTAATTCTTTTACTAAATTAGATAAATGATCGTTTCCAAACTTATAGACCGGAGAGCTTTTACCCGTCCGCGCATCCTTTTTGATGAGATCTAAAAGCCAATTGGAAGGGCGAGCGATTTTATTGCCAAACTTTTTCCAATTTTCCCACTTATAATAATTTCCCGTCGTTTGATGGACGGAGGGGTAAACTAATACATATCCATTATGCTTAACGTCGATCCCTTTTTGGATCTCTCGTCTAAACTTCTCTCCGATCTCACTTTTGAAAAGATAATGAAATCCTCCCGATCCTGATATCGCTTTGAGCGTTTCAGGCTCCCCTTTCTCATCGATTAAAGCGAGCCATGATTCCATCCCACCATACGCCCAATCGACGTCCACGGCGACCATGCGCGATTTAGCTAAGGATAGTCCCCAATTACAATCGGGAAATTTTTGCATCCATTCTTTAATTTGATCCATATCAGTCGAAGCAAGATTGAGATTATCCTTAATCGCCGGACGCTTTGTTTCGCGTTTAACGGGGAATAAGTGAAATCCAAGCTTACAATAAACCGAGAGGATCTTTTCTATGTTATCCATATTCTCTCTCCTCTCGAGCTTAAATTAATTTCGATTGATTCGGATTCTCCGCTTGCGTCTTTGAGTCGACATAAGGCTTATAAATGTCGTTAAAGTCGAGAAGTCCTCCCGATAATTGTATGATCTTAAAGGCCATAACAGGGCGAGGGGCCGTTTGAAGCGTCTTCCATTGATAAACACTTGGGGGAGTAGTTCCGAGCTTTTCAGCTAAGGCCTCAACTCCCATCTTTTCAATATAAATTATAAAATCCATTAAAATCTCTCTTGTCTTAAAAGGTTACGGAGAAACTCTATTAGAATCCCTCGCGGACTATCATTTTGAGAAGTATAAGGCATATCGAGCTTATCGATATAGAGCGCCTTATCTCCGATTATTACTTCTTTTCCGGTTAATAGGTCGAGGACTTTCATAGTCCCGCCGATGAGACGATCCTCTCGAGTCTTGTAGTGCATTTTTTAGTCACTCTTAAAAGATCGTCGGTTAATGATTCATATTGCTTTTTTCCAAACTCATAGCCTCCGACAAAAGCCCAACACAATAAGCAAATATAAGCTAGTTTAGTCATGCTTAACCTCCTTTTTTAAAGGAGTAATTTTACAAAAAACCGGCTTTCCCATCCCTTCCGGTCGTCTTGCAAAAATGACTTTTCCATCTCCATTATTAAGATGAGAGAGCCCTTCGATTGTCGTATAGCCATAAAGCGAATTATCGACGTGCTTTTCCGGATCAAATTTAGTCGCCGCTTGAGGTTTATTTTTAATAGCGGTCTTCATGCCTTCGGCAAAGGCTTCTTTACGTTGTCCGTCTATGATCTCTTGAAGAGCTTGAGGGCTCATTATTAAGTCTAAAGTCTTTGGATCGACCGCTACTTTTACTTTCTCCATTTCTTCTCTCCTTTTTTATAAATGTAGTTTTGCAATGAGGGCAATTAAACCAATGAACGTCATAAGGTTTTAGATCTCCCGTCGTCCCTATAAACTTGCACTCCTCTTCATTTAATGAGCGGAGACAAGTACAAAAATGCGGAAAAAATCCATTAAATTTACTCATAAATATTCCTTAGTTTTAATTGTATAGAAAATTTACATATAAAGTTTAACTTTGTAAAAATATTTCTTTGACTTTGTAATTTTAATCCAGTATTTATTTTGAACGCTTTAAAATATTAGTCACGAAACGAAAGAATAATCACGAAAAAGAAAAGAGAGCGAGTTTGAGAGAATTATCCTATGCATTAACTACGGACTTCCAAGTCCCATCCCCTAAAGGGATGAATTATCTCCCTTTTCAAAGGGCCGGCATAGAGTTTTTATGTAAGAATCCGAACATTAATAGCCTCATAGCCGATCCTCCGGGACTTGGGAAGACTATTGAAGCGATTGGCTTTGCCAATAAGTTAGGGCTTGAAAATATCTTAATTGTATGTCCGGCTTCTCTTATTAATAATTGGAAAAATGAGCTCTTAAAATGGTTTTTAGGGCCTACAAATATCCAATTGATTATAAGTGGAAAGCAAGACCTAGACCGCAAATGTAATATTCATATTATTAGTTATTCTTTAGTAATTAATAAGGGAATCCATAAGTTTATCCAAAAGAAAGGGCCTCATTTATCTATTTATGATGAGTCTCAATATTTAAAAAATCCCGAGGCCAAAAGGACTATCGCTATATATGCCGAGAATCTAATCGCTGATAAATCGAGGTACAATATAGCACTCTCCGGGACTCCAATAGTCAATCGCCCAAAGGAAATTTATGCGACCTTAAACGCGCTTTGTCCTCAAGCGATTAATAATATGGATTATGAGCGCTTCGCGATGAGATATTGCGGCGGGTATTGGGATCTTGACGGATTCCACGACGACGGAGCGACTAACTTAAATGAGTTAGGGCGAAGACTTAGAGACGATTTTATGCTCCGCCGTAAAAAAGCGGACGTTTTAACGGATCTTCCGGATAAGTTCGAAAATGTCGTCTTCCTTGATCCGGACAAAGAGTCTAAGAAGATCATGCGAGAAATGAAGGCTTTTAATGCAAATGAGATCCTTCGCATGAGAGGCGTAGAAATCACGTTTGAAGGTCTTAGTGAAATGCGAAAGGATTTAGGTCTTGCCAAAGTCCCAATCGTGGCGGAGTACCTTAAAACGCTTCTCGAGGGCGGAAGAGATAAGATCGTCGTCTTTGGCCATCATAGAGAAGTCTTGGACTTTCTATTTGAAAATATGGAGGAGTATAATCCCGTTTTAATTCACGGCGGAACTCCGGCTACAATACGCCAAGGGATTGTAGATAATTTCCAAAACGATCCAAAATATAGAGTCTTTATTGGCGGGATTACGGCTTGCGGGACGGGTATTACTTTGACGGCTTCCGATTATATTGGATTTATCGAGCCAAGTTATGTCCCGGGCGAAAATGAGCAAGTAATCGATAGAATCCATAGGATCGGGCAAAAACGAAACGTCTTAGCGGAGTATCTTCTTTTTGAAGATTCTTTAGACAATAACATTATAAAAAGCTCTACGAGAAAAGGGCTTAACATTATGGAGGTAATGAAATGAAGACAAATCAAGTTTTAAGCGAACTATTTATCGAAATGGGGATCGCTTGCACGAAAGCCGGAAAGCGTTTAGCGGACATTTCCGAGAATGGAGAAGTAGTTAATACGGATCTTCCAAAAGAAGAAAAAGAAGAGCCGAAAAAGGAAAAAAGTAGCGAAAAAGCTTTCGTAGCTAAAAATCCCCCAAAGGGAAAAACGGAAGTCGGAGAATTTAGAAAGCATTGGGCGGAACTATCGGCCGAAGAGCAAGACGCGTATGTCGCGGGCGAAATTGACTCTCTTGGGAACTCAATTAAAACCGCTACAAAAGCAAAAGAAGCTCCGGAAGAGTTAGACGATTTCGGCGGAGAAGAGTCTCAAGCTACGGCGGACGACGTAAGAAAAGCGCTTCAAGCTTATAGTAAAAACCATAAAGACGGAGTCAAAGCCGGTAAGAAAGAAGCAAAAGGCATTCTCGCGACGTTTGGCGCTATGAAGGTCGCGGATCTTAGCGAAGATCAATTTGAAGACGTGATCCAAGAGCTATCATAATGCATTGTATGTTAGATCTTGAAACTTTAGGAACTACTCCGGACTCCGTCGTCTTATCGGCGGGAGCGGTTTATTTTACTAAAGAGCAAGGGATAATCAAGGAATCTTATAGCGTTTTTAGCGTTAAAAAACAGTTAAAAATGGGCCGTCAAATTGATACGGAGACGCTTCAATGGTGGATGAAACAATCGCCGGAAGCCCGATCGGTATTAGACGAAGCTTTTAACTCTCGAGAGCCTCATAATCTTGCAAATCAATTAATGCGAGATCTCGCGGATCTTAAACATGACAAGCAATTGGATGATTTTAAAAACTTAAAAGTATGGGGAAATGGAGCAAATTTCGACGTCGTTTTGGCGGAGAGTTTTTTCCTTCATGAATACGATTCAATCCCTTGGAAGTTTTGGAATGTTAATTGCTTTCGTATGTTTAACAAGCTTACAAAATGCCGAGACAAAGTAAAAAGAGAGGGGGCTCATCATAACGCTTTAGACGATGCGAGATATCAAGCTCAATGCGTTTTAGATATTATAAAGGGGGATAAATGAGCGCGCACAATGAAAGAGCCCACGCCATTCTTGGAGCTTCAAGCTCGGGAAGATGGCTTAAATGCCCAGGCTCGGTAAGATTAAACGAGCAAGCGCCTCCTCAAAAGTTTAGCGAGTACGCGGCTTTAGGGACGGCGGCTCATGATCTTGCGGAAAAGGTTTTAAAGACTAAAACTAAAAACGCGATTGACTACAAAGGTAAAAAGATCAATGGATTTGAAGTCGATTTGGATATGATCCAAGCCGTGCAAGTCTATGTCGATTTGATCCGAGAAGAGTCAAAAGGTTTTAAGGTCGATCTTGAAAAGCGCTTTTCTCTTGAATGGCTTCATAAAGGTATGTTTGGGACAAATGATGCGAGTTTCGGAGAGCCTTTTGGGACTTTAAATATCTACGATTATAAGCACGGGGCGGGAATCGCCGTCGAAGCGGAAAATAATACTCAAATGTTATATTACGCTCTTGGCGCGTCTTATGATCCGGATACTAAAGATCTTGAAGACTACGAAGAAATTAGAATGGTCATAGTTCAACCGCGAGCATTTCACGAAGACGGCCCGATAAGATCTTGGACTATTTCAAGGGATGAGCTCTTGGAATGGAAAGAGAAAATTAAGGCCGGAGCAATTGCGACGGAAGATCCAAACGCTCCTTTCAATCCATTCGACGACGCTTGCCGTTGGTGTAATGCGGCGGGATTTTGTCCGGCGCTTAACCAAAAAACGCAAGAGATCGCAAAGACCGATTTTGAGGATACTCTCCCGGATGCGAAGGCCATAACAATTGAGCAAGCGGCGAAAGTCGTAGCTCATAAAAAAATGCTTTCGGACTTTGTAGGGGCTTGCGAGGCGAGAATCGAAGAGGAAATGATAACTAATAAGAAGACTTTAAAAGGTCTAAAAGTAGTTAGAAAAAGAGGCGCTACCATTTGGAATGATGAGGGCATGACAGAAAAAGTCTTGGCCAAAGAATACGGCGATAAGATTTATAATAAGAAGATCAAAACGCCTAACCAAATGGAGAAAGCTCTCGGAAAAGATGCAATCCAAGACCTCTTCCAAAAGGTCGAGGGCGGTTTTACGATTGCACCGGAAAGTGATCGGAGAAAAGAAGTAAATTTAGATCCAAAATTGGACTTTGAATAATCACGAAAATTCACTAAAGGAGAATTAAAATGAGTACGAAAAAAACTGAATTTGTAAAATGCATGAGCCCTAAATTTAGAGCTTCATTTGCCCAAGTCTTTACGCCTAAATCAATGGAAGGCTCTACGGTCGAGAAATACTCCGTCGTTATGCTATTTGATAAGGAAGCGCAAGCGACTCCCGAATATAAAGCGATGAAAGCGGCAGCAAAGAAAAAACTTGTCGAGAAATTTGGGGCGGATGAGAAGAAATGGCCAGCAAATTTAAAAAATCCATTTAGAAGCGGAGCGGAGAAATCGGGGAAATATGAAGGTTATACCGACGACGTTATCTTTGTAACGGCTTCAAGTCTTGCAAAGAATAAGCCGGGAATTGTAGATAATAATCGCCAAGACATTATAAGCGAAGAGGATTTTTACTCTGGATGCTACGCGAGAGCGACGATCAATCCTTATGCTTATTCTAAGGCCGGGAATAATGGAGTAGCATTTGGGCTTTTAAATATTCAAAAGCTCGGAGACGGCGAGCCATTTAGCGGTAAGACAGCGGCGAAAGATGATTTTGAAGCGGTCGAAGTTGAGAGCGATTTCGCATCAAATGACGATAATAGCGAAGACGGCGACTCTTCCGAATGGTAGAACACGCGACTATCGACTTTGAGACATATAGTGAACTCGACGTCCGGAAGGTCGGAGCTTGGAGATATTCCGGGCATCCGTCTACGGACGTCCTTTGTCTCGCGTATCGCATACCGGGCGAGCCGATGCGACTTTGGACTCCTTACTTTGAGCCAATGGATAATCTCGATAAAATCCCGACTCCGCTTTTAGATTACATCGAAGCGGGCGGGATCATTGAAGCCCACAATAACGAATTTGAGAGAGCGATTTGGGAAAATGTACTCGTAAGAAAGTATAATTTCCCAAATCTTCCTTTTGAGCAATGTAGATGCTCCGCCGCGAAAGCCGCCGCGCTCGCATTGCCAAGAGGTTTAGATGGACTCGGCCAAGCTTTAGGCCTTGAGACTGTCAAAGATATGACGGGAAATAGGCTTATGAAAAAGATATCAAAGCCTAGAAAGCCCTTAAAAGCGGAAAAAAAGAAATTACTTGAAGATCCGGACGTCCGAGAGCTTAGTCCTACAAAATTTATCCATGATCCAAGCGGAGAAGAAATCGTTTTTAGGCATGAAAAACCCGAAGAGTATATCCGCGTTTTTGAATATTGCGAGACGGATACTCTTGTCGAAGAAAAAGCAAGTGAGATCATGCCGGATCTTTCGCCCGATGAGTTACAAGTTTGGAGACTCGATCAAAAAATTAATAAGCGCGGGATTTATTGTGACTTAAAACTCGTAAATACTTCCCTCGAATTTATAGAGCAATATTCCAAAGAATTAACGGAAAAGCTTATAAATCTGACAAATGGCGAAGTCCAAACGCCGGGCCAAAGAGATAAAATACTCGCTTTTTTAGAAAGTAATGGCTTGCAAATGCCCGGATTAACCGCCGCGGACGTAGAGAAATCCATAAAAGATCCGACTACTCCGGAGATATGCCGAGAAGTTTTAGAGATCCGCCAAGCCCTTTCCAAATCTTCGACGAAGAAATTTAAGAAGTTTTTGGAAATGGTATGCGAAGACGGTCGAATCCGCGGAACTCTTTTATATCATGGAGCTTCGACGGGACGATGGGCCGGAAAAGGAATCCAAGTCCAAAACCTCCCAAGAGGGACGATAAAAGACGTTGGATCTTGCATAGATATGATCCTCGAAGGAGACTATATTTTCTTCCGCGCTTGTTATCCGGACGTCTTAGGGGCGATTTCTTCATGCATCCGGGGAGCTTTAACCGCCGCTCCGGGAAAGAAATTAATTTGCGCCGATTTCTCCTCGATTGAATCTCGCGGGCTCTTTTGGCTTGCGGACGAAGAGGTCGGGCTTGAGATTTACCGCGGCGACGGAAAGATTTACGAAGAAATGGCCGCGGAAATCTATAACAAATCTCCCGATGAAATTCTCGGCGGGACAATGGAGAGAAATCTCGGAAAGCAAGCCGTCTTAGGATGCGGATATGGCATGGGCGCGGCGAAGTTTCAAATCACTTGCGAGGGATATGGAATGGACGTCGATAAACCTATGGCCCAAAAAGCCGTTACGGCATATCGATCTAAGTTTCCAAGAGTCCCGGCATTTTGGAGAGAATGCGAAGACGCCGCAATCGGCGCGACCTTATATCCCGGTAAGATCTATAAAACGGGGAAAGTCGCTTGGCGAGTAGTCGGAGATTTTCTTTACGCTAAACTCCCAAGTGGTCGAAAGATTGCCTACCATAAACCAAAACTTGAGAGAAAGAAGACGCCTTGGGGCGAAATGAAGCTCGTTTTAACTTATATGGGCGTCGATTCTCAAACGAAAAGATATTGTAGACAGCATACTTATGGCGGAAAGATCGTCGAGAATATTACTCAAGCGGTCGCCCGTGACTTTATGGCCGAAGCTATGTTAAGAATCGAAGACGCCGGATACTCTCTTATAATGAGCGTCCACGACGAACTCGTCGCCGAAGTAGACGAAGATTTCGGATCTCTTGAAGAGTTTGAAAGATTAATGGAAGAGCTTCCGGAATGGGCAAAAGGATCTAGTCCATGCCCTATCGCCGTAGAGGGATGGGAAGGCAAAAGGTTTAAAAAATGATTTATGTTATCTTATGGCTTATTGGCGTATTTTTGATTTGTAGATTTTTCGCCGTCGTCGATACTAAAGACGACGACGAATATCCTTAGCAAAGAGAGCTTTCGACTGTTAAAACATTTTTAAATATAATTATGCTCGTTTTTGAAGCAATTACGATGCTTACTTGGATATCTTGCTTTTGCCCACGTTTTAAAAGTAACGTGTCCGCCTCTTCCCAATCGACTGTAAAAACTCCGCCCGCTCCGGCCTCTACGTTTATTTTCCCACTAACGAGATCAAGCTCTAAATACCCGCCTCCGTCTTGAGGGAAACAAACTTTTACTTCCGTCGCCGCGGATAGATCTTTGGGCCTTTGGACTTTATTTTCGTCCTCTTCCAATATTTGAAAGCTTAATGGCTCATCCGAGCCCTTTACGACTGTTATCTCTTGCATGATATTACTCCTTTGAGCGTCTTTTTATTGATTATACCTTTTAAATGATAAGGCTTTTTGATCGTTCCGACTAATTGCTTTTGGCGGATCGTTCCAATGAGCCGCGTATTTGAGCGTAAAACGCCCTTAATCGTCTTCTTTTGGATTATCCCGAATAATCTAACGGGAATGGACTCCCCGCCCCCTATGCCCGTATCCTCGAGCTTTTTAAATACTTCCGTTTGACGGCAAAGATCGCTCTCCATTGTATAAAGAGAATCTAAATATGCGACATATTGAATAATTATAAGCTCTAAATTAGGCATATTATAACTAAAAGATTCGAATCTTCCTTCGCCTTTGTCCGCGAGATCTCTTGTCGTTAAAAGATTATTGTCTTTGTCATAAACTAAGGCCCTAACGTAATAAGTAACGCCCTCCGGGCATTCAATTTGAGCCGATAATGGGACGATTGATCCTACTTTTATGCTCATATTTCGCCCCTATAGAGTAAGCCTCGAGAGACTAAATCGTCGAGAAGAGCTTGCGTTTCGTCAAGGTCATAGTCATTTTCGTTTTTGGAGATCTTTACGCCCATAACGTCGCGAATAAATAATACGAGAATCTCATTACAAATGACGTTAGTCGGATTCCCTCTCCAAATACTTTTCTTTGAAAAACCTAATATTTTTATAAGTAATCCGAATATTTGGCCCATAGAGTATCCGCGCCCTTCGTTACTTTCCATCCATTTAAGGATCTCGATCCGACGCTCTTCCGGGATTGTAAAATAATAAGTTCTCCGGATATCATAAGATTTTAAAAATTTATATTTAGGAAGACTTTTAACTTTCCAAAAAGTAGCGTCATAATATCGCTTTGAGCCCGTTTCGCCGTAATAGGCCATAAAAGTATGACTAGCGTCAATCTTTTGAAGCCAATTGATTAAAAGAGCAAAGATATTAAATGGAAATTTATTCTTTGAAAAAGCAAATCCAAATTCTATTTTCATATTGAGAACTCCCCGACTAAGTAATTTAAGATAGACAATTGTCCGCCCATAGCGTTCGGCTTGAAATTAAGCCAAGTATCGGTAGAAATTGCCGCTTGCTCAAAAGCTACATTTATAGTCTTTTTTCCAAAATTAGGATCATTAATATCTGTAATAGTCGAAGAGTTATCGACAAAATTCTTAAAAGCACTATTAAAGCGATCCATAAAATCTCGCCCTAATAGTAAAACCGTTTGAGGATTTAAAGAATATTCGGCGCTCGCGTCTTCGTCGCTTGCCGCTTCAAGTAAAAAGGATAAGACGGGCAATTGGACGCCGTCTACAATATTCCCTCTTCGTCTTTTCCCCTCAAGGATTTGATCGATCGGATTAATAGTATAAATTTTTTCGGTTGTTTTAAGTGTAGGGAGAGGCTCATTTTCAAAATTATACCACGTCCGAATAGTATCTCTTCGCGTAGCAAAACCAAATTGATCTCTTTCGTAATTTATATTTACTTTTAAAACTAAGTCCGTTAGTTCCGGATTTCTAAACCATTTAACTTCCCTTAATTCCCCTTGGAAAAAAGATCTTTTAGGGTATAGGCTTTCTTTTAATTCGCTTTTGTAATCAATATCTTGATAAGGCTTATTACGAAGCTCGTCGCTTACCATATCAAGGATCTTAGGGCCGAATTTACCTTGGGCGATATGACTTAAAATGTATTGCTCGACGTCTTGCGCCTCTTGATTTGTTAAATTTCTTTTAAAATAAAGACTAAAATTTTCCCCATTTCGCATAATAGTGGAATAGAAAGAAGAAAAAACCGCGTTTAATTCATAATTTAACTTAGTTTGGTTAAGCTCTTGAGCCGCAATATCTTCATTAATATTATAATCTATTTTAAATACGGACATTATGAGAATCTCCAAACTTCGATAAGTGACGAGTGCATAAAACAATCTACGTTATTACGAGAACTCCCGAACCTTATCTCGATTGTGTTATTGCCCGCATTTAAGTTTTGAGTATAAAAAAGAAAGCTTCCCGGTATTCTTTGATCATTCCCTCGATCTTTTGGCTCTACTTGAATAGTCCGGACAATATTCCCGTTTACTACAAGATTAATGATTCCGTCTTTTGATGTGCTATCTAGACTCCAAAAGAAATTTACATTAATTCGATAAGTATTTGCGCCACTTGGGGCGGTCACTGCAAAAGTTAAAGAGTCATAGGCTACCGGAGTTCCCCCATTTGTCTCTAAATTCTCTTTTTGCTTAAAAGCCTTATCTTTGCCAAAAACGGGGACGGGAGAATTTTCCCAATCCGTCCCATTATACCTTACATATTGATCGGAGCTTAGGGACGAAAAATCTACGTCCCTAAGCGTCTCTAAGCTATAATCTTGTACGAATTTAGATAAGATTTTACTCATATTTTTAACTCCTTAATTTAAAGAGTTAGTAATCCAAAGACTCAAAGTTAATATCTAAAACGTCGCCCGAAGCGATTATAGAATCAAGATCGCCCGCGAAAGTTATTCGAGTTTTTCCGCTCGCTCCGCCAGTATATGAAACTGTAAAGTCTACTACTTCTTTTTGCTTAATCCCAAATCTAGGGAAAAGGAGAACGCTATCTCTTGAAGCTACTTTAGAAAGATCTACATACCCGTTAGAGATATCAGTCGCATTTAAAGTAAAGGCCTCTTCGAAAGTTCTACGCCCTTGGATCTCCCCAAGTCCGCCGATTTTAGTCGTCCCATCTACTAAATCCGAATCTACTAAAACGACTAGGCTATTTCCCGAATATCCAAGCCCGTCGCCATTATCAATTGATAGCGTTTGGCCTGTTTTTGTTAAACCTTGTCCAGCTTGGATTACTTCTCCAAATTGAGTAAAAGCAAGTCCGGAAGTCCCTACCGTGATAGGATCGGGAGTCGTTAAAAGAAATCCTAAAGATCCATTTACAGTCCCTTCCGCTACCGGGACGAACATCCCTTGGGTTACTTCGGCGTCTTCGTCCGCGTCTTCGGATCTTGTTAAAATCCAAGGATTTCCCGCATCCCCTAATTGAGTCACTTCATAAAGACCATTTTGTAAAGCCGTCCCTTGATCCTTAACTAAAAGTCTCTCTCCGACTGATAATCCTACTCCGTCAATTGAAGGAAGCGCGCCATTTGCATCGGCCGTTAGAGTCGCCCCTACGCCCGAAACGCCATTATCATAAGTCGCCGCCGGAAGAGCCGCCGCAGTCGCTACTCTTGCCGCATCTTTTGGATCGGAAAGTCCCGAGACTACCGAGTCGACATATTGCTTATTTGCACCGTCGAGCGCATTCGTCGGATCGGCAAGATTTGTTATCTTATTATTGCCCATTGACATTTCTCGAAGCATTTCGAGAATATCGGAAGCGTTAATTTGTAAGATTGATACGTCCGCGGTATTTGCCGCATTTCTCGCTCTTAGTGGTAAATTGTTTCTCAATCTAATTTGAAGATCCGTGATCGTCGAATCTTGGACAAATTTCCCTAATAATCTTGACATGGCCTAACTCCTTTTAAGTTTAGTTATATGTTATCACTATTTTATCATTCTCGTCTAAGGTCATTTCCAAAGCGAGCCCATCCCAAAAAATCCTATTTCCGTCGACTTGATAATCCGAGCCCAAAAATTGAACCGTCCCGCTTGGGATATCTAAAACGACCGAAGACGGATCGCTCGGCGTATTCGCTAAAAAGACCTCTTTGTCCGTCGCCTCTTGTAATGTCAATGTAAAGCGCTCTACCCGTCTTGGGCTTCCCGCTTTCCTCCCGAGACTTACGGTCATTTATCTTCTCCATTTATCCTTCCCAAGATAATCTCCGATCGCTTGAGCGTATCTCGCGATCCCGACTTCCGTTTCAAAAAATTGCTCGCTCTCATGAGTTTTAGTCCCGGCGAACATTGGCTCGACTAAAAGGGCAATTTTTGTCCCATAGTCTAAAGGATACTTAATATTATAATAGCCGCGCTTTCCCTCTTTGAGAATCACTACTCCGTCTTTGGCCCTTTGTTTTAATGAAAATTCTCGAGCTAAGGCATCGGACAGCTTATCCGCCGCGTAAAAGTTATCGTCAAATTCTCTCGCATTTTGGTTTATAAGGACTTCGCATCCAAAGGCGTCTATCTCATGCCCGATTGAATTAAAGTGAAGCTCGAGCGAAATATCGGCTCTAAACTCGCCAATTTGACGTCCGACCTCTTGGACGGATGCTCGATATAGCATATCGGGGCGGTAAAATGTTTTAACCATGAATTTAGGATAGGCTTTGGACATATAGATTAAGATCTCGTCCGCTACTTTCTTATTCCATTCCCATTCTTGTCGCCCATTATATGAAAGCGCGCCTTGATTTCTTTCAGTATGACCCACGACTAGCGCGATTTTAGGCATCTTTGTCTCTATTTTTGAGCCATTCGATTTGACTTTTGGCGGACTTTCTAAGGCGGGCCGAATCCGTAAAAGAATTTTCAATTTTTCGAATAAATCCGATATAAGCTTCGCGAGCTTCCTTTTGTTTTTTGGCATCTTTAATCCCTTTATCGATAAAATATCCTAAAGTTTTTAGGATAATTGGGAGAATCATAGTGATAATAGCTTGCATATTTATTCCCTTATAATAATTTTATCGTAGCCCAAGAGCGTCAATCTATGAAACTTTTCCGCTTTAGTATCTGAAAAGACCATAACGCATTTTCCGCTTACCATATTAAATTCGATTGAGCGCTTGTCCATTTGGGGCGCCTTACAATCATTATTTTCAGCTAAAACGACGTCTTCTTTAAAAGTGATCCTTTGGATTAAGCCCGATCTCGCTTGGCAATGACTTGTCCCTTTTGAGTCTTTAGTCCTCCCATTGCATTCGATTGTCGCCGGAAGCTTATATCTATTCGATTGAAAATCGACAAATCCCCAAGAGTGACGGCCGGATTTATCAAATCCCCCAAATTCTAAAGGACAATCCCCTTCCGCTTCGATCGCATTGGGATAATAGGCAAAAGTTACTTGATTTTTAACGTCGATTCTTTTTGAGCCCCATCCAAAAAGCCCGCTTTTTACAGTCTTTTGGACGTTCCAAGCTTTCTCTTTTGTCTCTTCTTTATGGCATGACGTCATAACGAAAAGATCGAGATTTCCTTTGGACTCGACTAAAAATTCGTATTTATCCGCTTTTTCAGCTACTAAAGATCCTTCGACCGTTTCGCCGTTTACGGTTATTATCATATCTCGCTTGTAAATATCCTCCGCATTTAATAGCTCCGGGGCGGGATCTCCCGAGCAAGAGGCCGGCATGGACAAAAAAACTAAAATAAAAAGATTTTTAATCATATTTTAACCCATCGGCATTTCTTAATCCAAAGCCTATACCATTTACGAGAGCATATTTGCGTATAAATTTCTTCTTTTGGGAGATCTATCTCGCCTTCGATAAGCTTAGGATATAAAGTTTTAACGATATAATTTGCATAATACGCAAAAGAAGTATTTGGATCGGAAGTATAATGGCGAAATCCCATTGTATGAAGCCATTCATGTAAGAGATTTGAGACAATCCTCTCAAGCCCATAGCTATAATAGAATCGATTATTAATATGGATTGTAGGCTTTCCGGGATTCATAAATCCCACGACCTTACTCCATGCTTTTCCGCGATACTCATCTACGATGATATCGGCTTCGTAATCTATTTCCGTATTCCATTCTTCTTTCCCAGAAAGGATATGATTATAAAGCTCTAAACCGCTTTTATTTTTATATTTGGAAGATTCGCCGATTCGCCAATTATCGGGTATATTGACGATCATATCTTTGAACTCCGCCGAATTAACGATAGTCTCGAATAGTTCCGCGGATTTTGTAATCTTATTTAAAATTGACGCGCTATAAACGCCCTTAGCGTTTATATTTGCTTTTAGTTTCATTTTTTATCCTTGTAAAGCGGCTCTTTTGTAGATGCCCGAAGCCCTATTCCCGCAATACCATTTAAGATTAAGAGATTTCTCGTTTCACTCTCAAGATTCGGGGCGAAAATGCCCGCCCCGATCAAGATTAAGTTAAAAATTAAGGTCTTTGATTTCCACTTAAGCATTAAGCTTTTAGGCTCTTTACAAGATCCATAGACTCTTTTACAAGAGCGTATTGTCTCTCTACGATAGAAAGGGCTTGCTCGATACCTTGCTCCAATTTGTCGTCCGCAATATCGAATTTTACTTTTAAATGCTCATGAAGCTCTTTTCTTTCTTCGGCGTCAAGATCTTTGATCTCCGCGCTTACTTGCTTAAAATCTACCGACCCAAGGCCCGTAAGTTCGTCGAAAAGATCCATTAAATGAAGGTAACGAGTCGCGCCCGTATTTCTTCCAATCTTGTCCGCTACGTTCCCAAACTCAATCCCAAGACTTACGACCGGCTTTAGATTTTTAATCCCTAGTTTTTCCATGTTCTTTCTCCTTAGTTATTGGCGTTTAATGCCTTTTCAATTGTGGGGCCAATGGCCCTCTAAAGTATGTAATCTTTCTTTCGCTCTTGCACTCTCTTTTTTAAGATAGGCAATGTCCATTTTTAAGACGTCGAGCTCTTTTTTATGCCAAGATTGATCTAAAATAATCTCGGCGATTTTAATATTAAGATTATCCACGCTCTCTCTCATCCCGTGGATATCGCCTCTCATCCGCTTAAACTCCATAAGTAAAAGAGTCCCAATGACGGAGAGGAAGCCTCCTAAAAGTATCAATAATATTTCGACTTCCATGTCGGTTAATTCTCCTATAAGCATTTGTCTATTTCAGCAACAAGAGCTGTTTTGTCCCCTTCCGTAACCAAAGCCCCGTCCGGAGAAATTGCATTAATTTCTTCTTTTGCAGTATTAAGAGATCCCGACTCTAAAAGCGCGTCGACTTCGGAGTAAGTATTAACCATAGTTTTAATTTGGGCCGTAGTTAATCCTTTTGAAGCATTTCTAACCATTAAAAGAGCTTTGACATTTTTACCGCATTCCATCGCCGCTTTTGCTTGGGCAATCGCTCCGGTCATTTGAGCCTTTGCCGCTTGCTCCGCTTCATAAGTCGCTTTAAGACTTGCGTCTTCCATTACTTGCTCCGGACGAATCCAAGTACAATAAACCTCGTTTGGCTCAAGAGTATAGATTGCTTCACCCTTTTCGCATTCTTTTAAAGCGAGTTCAGCTTGGCAATCCGCTTCGTCTACGCAAGACTCCGTCTCTTCTTTCATTTGAGTTTCGGCGACTATTCTATGGTAAGCACAATTATATCCGCTAGGGATTTTAATCGTATTAGGCTTTGACTTCATAAAAACCGTTTGGCCGTCTTCGCATACTCCGACTTTTGACTTATCTAAGTAATTGGCGAATGCATTAAATGTTATTAAAAAAAGTATTAAATATTTCATATTATTTTTCTCCCATACAAATAACGGTTGAGACAAGGTCTCGACGTGTTGAGCCACTTGTCGTCCTAAATGACCATTGATTGCTATCAAAAACCCCCAATCTACTACAAAAAGTATTTCCCGAAGCAATACAAACGCAAATGGGAACATCAGAGAAAGTCCCTGATTTAAAATTTAAAACATGTTCCCCAATCCTGATATCTGTAATGCTGTCAACCCAAGACTCGCAAAGGTCATTATCTGCTATTGGCGTTCCCGTCCCGGCGTTTATAATACAAGCTTCAACTCTAACGTTCTTGCTAGCACTTTCAGCATAACTATTTGTTACCTGTCCGACTATGATAGGTTGGACTGTTGGCATCTTAAGATCTTCTTTTTTGACATTAACAATAACGGTATATCCCTGCCCAGGAGGCCCATTTGGTACTGTTGGGTAATGCCTTCTTATAACAAGATTGTTATTAGCTAAACCGATAACAGTATTTGCCCCACCTAGAAAATTAAATAAACTAGATACCTGTGGTGGTGAGTTAGAAAATGTAACTGCAACATCAGGAATTTTAGAAAATCTATCAGGATTAAGACCGAAAGTATCAGTACTTGTTTGAGCTATCCAATCGGTGTCAGGAGTTTTTGATATAATATTTCCAGAAGAATTAACTTCAAAGCTGAATGTATTAACATTCTCACTAACTTTAGGAATAGACTTGTAAACTTGAACGCTTTGTTTTGCGTCTGTTCCTTGTTTTTGTGCAGAAATAAAAAATCCATTGTTAACTCTTAAAAAGCCGCCAGCGTTAGTCTGCTCGACTGTTATAACTACTTGACTTGCCGATATAGAATCGTCAACCTCACACCCATTCAATGTAACTGGCGACGCCGATCTTGAGGTGCAATTAACATTTGGCGGTACACTGAAAACTCCACTAACAAAGTTGCAAGTATAGACTCCAGTCCCAGTTATTGAGCAAGAGTCTATGAAATTTGAGCTTTCCTTTGAGACTAAGCCAGCATCATCAATATATGCACTAAATACATCAGGCAAAACACTTTCACTTAATCCAATTAATGTTCCTGCATATGACTTATCAAATTTAATTAATGGGCTTGCACTTGCCCCAGTGTTTATTAATCTAAGTCTAATATTGAAATCATTAACAAGTCCCATTTTTGGACATATAAAAAATGCTGATTCAACCGCTGAAATGGTATGAGCATTTAAAACTTGAGAACCCAATATATCATTATCTGCATCTATTACTTGTAGAGTAAGATTTTCATCCCCTCCAATGTATTCAATTTGTATTTGGCATGATCTTCCTTTGAAAATATCTTTATCAAAGTCAAGAACTGCCGAATCCAGAGTGTCGTTTTGTGCCGAAGGCGTCCATATAAAAGACTGTTCGCCTTCCAATGGATCGGAAGTAGTTATGGCAAAAGTTCCGCCCGAGTTAGTCCATCCGGTCGTCCCGTCTTCGGCGTTCGCATTATCGTCCGTAGTAAAAGCATTGTTAAAATTCTCTCCGCCGCCTCCGCCGCTTCCCGTCCCAAATTTTTTAAAATTTGCTCCGACTTTACTTTTAAAAACTAGCTCTCCGACCGCGTCGTCATATTTAATCTCCGGGATATCCGCCGTCCCATTAATATCATATTTTAGGGAAAGATCTTGAGCCGTTCCGTCTCCAATTGATATTTCGTTTCCCTCAATCGCAAGAGTCGATTTAGCGCGAAATGGGATATTAATTTCCATTTCCGTTCCGTCCGGAGAAGAAAAGATAGGATTTGAAGCCCCAAGTCCCATTTTTAACTCGAGAGACTTAGCGCTTAAAGCGTCTCCGTCTCCAAATTTCATATCATTATTAGGAATATCAAATGGGATCGCTCCAAAAGCTCCCGTCGAAATCGCCAATAATACAAATATTATTAAACTTTTCATAATTAAACTACCTCCGTCATATTTCCGATTAATTGATTATTTGCTCCATTATTCTCGATTTCATCCGTATTATTGTCAAATGTATTAAACATTACAAAACAATTTTTTGCGTTCGCCGTAAGCTCTATGGCTTTCCCTCCCGCTTCGTCGAAATTAAGAAATCTTCCTTTCTCTATTTTTACTCTCGGAGCATCTATTTGAAGCCCTACGACCGTAGTCGCGCCTTTGGCAAAAGAAGCGCTCGGATGAAAAGTAACCTCTACGCCCGCTTTGTCTATTAGTTGCGTAACCGTCGGAGAGATTGGATCGAGAACGTAAATTCTAACGTCTTCTAAAGGGAGATCTGTCCCATTCATATCGGCCATAACGTCGTTAATTGTAGCGTGTGTCCCGGTTGGGCTCACAATGGCGTCGTAAAGCCCTTGGATTTGAGTAACCTTGTCGACTTCTCCGTCGAAATATTCTACCCATTGTCCTACGTTATTTTGCCACCAATTAAAAAATTCTACCGGCGGGATTTCTACTTTCCATCCCTCCGCACGTTTCGCCGCTCCGGGATCTTGTATTAATGATCCTCCGTCCGTTGCCCACGAAGGAAGTTGACTAGGTTTTGACATATTCTTTCTCCTTAGCTAAATGCTATCTTATATTAAGTCCGTTGAAAATCTTCCGCCGTAAATATGATCCTCAATCGTCCCGAAGCCTAAAATCCCTTCATTCGAAGGATCTTCAAAGCCGAATTTTGGAGAAGTATCATAAAAGAAAGCGAACTCTCCTCCGATACTCCCATCTACTACCGTCCCAAAGCCCAAGGCCGTAGGCGCTCCTGAAAAGCCAAAAGGCGTTCCACTAAATTCTCCGATCCGATCTATACGAATCCCCGCTCCGACTACGCCTTGAAGCTTATTATAAATAAACTCCGCCGTAATTGGATTAATCGTCCCATTTGAGAGAAGAGTCATTCCCGCGGGATAATGCTCTTGTAATTGGGCTATGCTGGTCCTAGTAATAATTTTATAAATATCGATAACTCTCTCCGTCTCCCCTTGGGAAATATTCTCCCCAAGTTTAACGTAGAGCAATATCTTATAAAAATCGTCGTCAAAGCCGAGTCGCTCTTGGCCTATAATCGTCCCAAAATCGTCTAAAACTTGTCCGGATGCATTTTCGATCCATCTCCCCTCAAATAGTGAAAAAAGAGCGTCCTCAAGATCTTGAGTCTCTCGGTTAAACGAATCGAGTATGGATATTAAGTTAGTCGCTTGCTTATATTGCTCGATTAACCGATCTTGCGCCTCTTGAATATGGTTAGTTATTTTAGAGACTGTCATAATTCTATTACCGTAGTCCTTCCGGAATCCCATCGCGAAATCTCATTCGCCGCGACGATAATATTATCGTCAAGCGTAGGGCCCGCACTTGTCCCGATTCGGATTGCTACGTCCGTAATCCCCGGGATATCATTTAAAGCGCATATTAATTGAGGATAAACGATTATATCTCTCCCAATACCTAAAGCATTTCCAAAGTCTAAAATCGCTTGCTCGGCTATTGTTAAGCCATTGGAAGGGAAATCGCTATTTGTAGTTAGATCAATTTCGACATAAATATCTAAATCCGTTGGACGAGAAAATTTAACATTTTGTGGAAATCCTTGCGAGTCTATAATCCCTTCGGTTAATGCTCCAAAAGTCTCGATCCCCGCCGGTTTATTTTCCCAAATTAAAGGCGCGATAGTCGCTAAGTCGCTCCCATCGATTACAATCTCGAAAGACTTTGGGGGTCTTCCGGCCAGCTCAATAAAAGTAATATTTTCAAATCCTACGACCGCCGTAACGCCCTCAAGATCCGCAAGGATTGAAACGATAGCTCCTAAAGTCCCCGCTCCCGCTCTTTGTAAAGATTGAGCTCTTCGGAGTTTTAAGTCCGCGTCGGATTCTATATCTCGCCCGATTATAGCGTCTTCATTATTAAAAACCGCGTCGAGTCCCGTAATTGGATTCTCAATAACTGTCAAAGATCCGGCCGGGGCGGATATTTCGCCCACTACTTCCGCAAAAACAATCGCCGAGCTATTGGCTTGGCCCGCCGTCGTCTCTACTATTGTAGTCGTTACGGGGCTCGAGCTTAACTCGAGAGTATTATCTAAAACAATTAAAAGAGGATGAGGCTCTCCGCCGTCGTCGCCTTCAAAAGTAATCGTAAAGCCGGAAGAAAAGTCCCCGGCCACTACGACCGAGGACAGAGAAGAAAGACCATTGAGAGCATTCTCAACGTCTAGGGAGGTCGCGTCATACGCGATCAAAACCGAATCTTCGTTATTATTATATTGTAGTCTAAAGTTACCCGCGTCCGGAACTCCGGAAAATGTTAGAGTTTGGACTTCGTCTACGCTTGCTCCAAGAGTGATCCCCGAGTCTAATACAAATCGAGAAGTCGGACTCCCATCTACGGAGAAAATTGATCCCGCCGGAATAATTGTCCCCGGCGTTCCTTGAAAGTATAAAGTCGCTCTTGAAGCGACGCCCTGCTGTCTTGTTATCCCCGTAATAGAGACGACGTTATCCAAAGGGACTCCGCTTGAATTATTTGGATATGCTGAATTATAAACCGCTTCGGCAAGCTCCCATAATTTCGCCTCTCTTTCCGATTGAAGCCCTACAATTTGCCCAATGACCGAACTCGGGAGGAGGTTTATTGCATCCCCTAAAGCCTCTTTTAACTCGGCTTCCCTTTCTAATTTTATATCGGCCAATCTTTTAGAGACAAAGCCCGTTTCCGTTATACCAAAAGTCATAATATGTCCTCATCAAATGAAATTATCCCATCGGAAGTCCTAGCGGAAAAAGAGAGACTCAATTGTCTTCCATCTTCGCCGCCTAACTCTATACTAAATTGTAACAATTCTATGACGCCCGGACTAGATAAGATCTTGTCCTTAAAAATAGCGTCGATTCTCGCCGGATTGGGCGCTTTCTTTAAAATATCTTGAAAATATGGAACGCCCTCTCGAGTATCTAAAAACCATTCGCCCGCAAAGACTCTAAGCTCTTGTCTCAATACTTGGGCGATTTCCTCTCTCCCTGTTAAGAGAAAAGCGTCATTATTTATAATATCTATGTCATTGTCTTGATCGACTTTAATTGTACTCATGTAATTTCTCCGACTCCGGTTATTGGCCTAGCTTCGGCATCTTGGAAGCTTCCCGGTAAAATGTCCGCTTGCTCAATCTCTTGCACTAAAGCCGCCGCAAGATCTTCGATATACGGTTTTAAAGTGGACTCGATCGAGGACGTATTCGAGTTACGAGCTACGATTCTCGCGAATATATCATTTGCTAGTCTTGTCGCATCTAAGGCCATAATTTATCCTTTCAACGTCTCGAGCCTTGCCTTTATGGCGTCAATCGTCGCTTTTGATCCGGGGAAAATCGGTTGTGGCCCAATGCCAGTGATCCAATTTGCCGCCGTGATCGCGTCGATAAGCTCTATTAAAAGAGCAAAAAGCTCTTCGCTATTATTAGTTAATTTGAATTTTCCGGCGGAAGATAATTCAATATTCCCGCCTCCATTTTTAATTAAGATCTTTCCATCTTTCTCAATCGTAATATGATTCGCTCCATTTGAGATCTCTATATTATTAGATCCTCCATTCGGGCTAAATCCTGATATAGTCGGATAGCCTCCGGGTATGGCATAGGCGTCCGATAGATTGAATTTACGGGGATCGTTAGGGGAAACAAGACCGCCCTTTGATTTCCAAATATCAAGACTCCTCTCGGAGAAGACGAGCGTAACGACGTCTCCGGGATTGAGGTCGAAGTGTAAAAATGCATTTCCGTTCCTTGGAAAAGTTACCGGGACATTATTTATAATTGGGAGATCTACTACTCTCCCGTCCGTATATTTACGTCTTAAAGCTGGTTGAACGCTACAAGATTGCTTTGCCCGATCATAGCTTTTTACTATCGCCGGGACGCAAGTATGCACGTCCGAGAGCTTGCCCTCTACGGCCAATTGGAGAAGTTTAGGGAGAGAAATTTCTTCGACGTTTTGAGTCATTACGAAGCCTCCCCGGTGCAAAGAAATTGCCCTTCTTTATTGTTTCCACTATATTTTATTTTCCTAACCGTTACAAAATTATTAAGCTCCGAGACTTCGCTTACGATTTGGAGGACTCTTCCGACTTTTATATCAGGATTTAAAAGAGCTTCGAAGCGGATTACGTCTTGGAGATTTTGTTTCCCATTTACTTCGGATTTAACTCTATAAGCTTTTAAAAGCCCCGTATCTTTAGAGAGAAATATCGCCTCTTCGTCCGTCGATCCGTTTTTAGGTAGGATTTGAAGCTCGTTATTTTGGACGTTCCATTCAAGATTTTGCTTTTCGGTTAATTCATCGAGACGATCTTTGATCTTTCCCGTCGCCGAATATCCCGAATTAAAGACAAGATCTTGGAGTCCTTTTACGGTCGCTTTTGCTACTCCGAGCGTCTTAGACATATCGTCCACGACGGTTTTAATCGAAGTCCCTTCCTTATATGATTTATCGAGAGTCTTCTCTCTTAAAGCTTTTGTAGCTTCTCCGATTTGAAATTTTGTAATGATATCCGGGCCCGATCTATTTGTTTCGGCGTCCAAAATATCGCCCGAAGACAATAATTTGATTAAGGCCTCTTCTCCCGGAGGAGCGTATCCCGCTTTTATAATGTATTTTGATCCCTCTTCATTGATTATCCCTCTTGAAGCCGGACTAAGATTATAAATGGAAATAGTCCCACTATTTGCATTGGATTCTCTATTCTTATCGACGCTAAATTCGATTCTAAGTTCGCTAAAAGTTCGGCCCTCTTCGCCTTCCTTTCCGACTGTCAATTCGACTCTTCGATTAAAGAGGATCGTCATACTAGATCCTCCGACTCTTGATAAAAGAGATTAATATCTTCGCCTAGATTATCCGCGCTCGCGTCTCTTTGAAGATTCGCCCTATCGAGCATGATAAAATCTCCCGGAGGTAAATCCGCGACGGTTAATTGATCCAATAAAGGGACGTTTGTTAATAGCAAAAGCCCTGATACGATGGGGATCTCCTCTTCCGTTAGGATATCCATCGCCCATCTATCCATCCGCTCATTATAACGAATATCTAAATTATAAATAACGCCTTCAAGCTCGATACGCTCGTTAAATGCCGGAAGGTCGCTTCGTATAGGTATCTTAATTAAAGCCATATTATCCCGTTAATCCTTTATAAGCTTTGAAAAGGAGTGATCCTTGTCCTTGCTCATTTGCCGAAGATGGAAGCGGACTTTGCTTTCCGATAGTTTGCTCCGCCGCCGCTCCTTTAGTAGTCGCACCTTTTGGAATAGATACCGTTTGACTTTGTACGATTCGAACGCTCTCGCATCTAACTGTAAATCGTAACGACTTCCCATCTTGCGCATTTACGGGGATTGATATCTCCGAGATTAAAACATTTTCATACTTTTTAAGTCCGGTTAGGACTGTAAATGGATATCTATTTTTCCAAAAGTTCTCTAATTGAGTTAATGCCGTGACTCTCTTGGCGATCGCTCCGGTATTATTTAAAACGCCTCCGCTTATCGATCCGACAAGGCTTCCAAGGGCGTTAAATCCTACATTTTGGACTTGTAGGGCTATGTCTCGGATATCGCTTCGATTAAAAGGCGCTTCCGATATAAGCCCTGTAATTTCAAATTTTTCATTTCCTAAAACGACATTATCCGAGACGTTCGATCCGTCCTCGATTTCGTTTTTGGTTATAGTCGCCGTCCTCGTATGGGATTCGCTTATCGTCGCGTCCAATTGAAGAAAGCCGATTCTTTGCCCGCCGATCTCATAGAGAAGCGCCGTGCGATTAATTACATTTCCTAAAGCCGTATCAAATAAGGCCATATATTACTCCGCTATCGGGGAGGTTACGTCTCTCCCGGCTTGCGTAAATAGAGAGCTTAAACTCTCCTTTACTCCGTCCCTAACAAATGGCCCGACCTCTTCGGGATTCGTACCCGCCGGGACATTAACTTCGATTGGCGCAGTGACGTTCGTATCGCCTCCGCCTTTCTTTTCATTGGACGGGCCAAAGCCAAAAAGCCCGCCTATCCCATTATTTAAGACCGTGGAGGGATCAAAAGTATTTACGGCGCTTTCTTTAAGCGCGTCTAAAGCTCCCCCAAAGTCTCCTCCGGCAATTGCCCCAATCGCTCCGCCTAAACCTCTTACGAGGGATATAGCGCCTCGAATAGGAGCCGTTATAAGGGCAATCGCCCCTTTAACTATTCCCGGAAGACTGTTAAATTTTTCTCCGACAAAATCGACCGCTCTTCCTATTTCGTCGATTATGACTCCCGTTAAGGAATCTTCGCCTTTAAAGAAAGCGATTAAATCGTCGACGACTAGAAAAATGATGGCAAGACCGGCGGCGATTAAAGCCCCGATTAATAAGAATTTGGCCCCTAACAATAAAAGGGCGACATTTGACAAGCCGATCGCCGCGGCGAGGCCTGTAAATGCGGCTATTAGTGGAGTAGCTATCGCCAAAACCGATCCAAAGAGGAAAAGAAGTGGGCCGACAATGGCGACAAGCCCTCCGACGATTAAAATAAGCGTTTTAGCCCCTTCGGACAAGTCATTAAAAAATTCTACGACTGAAATTATTTTATTTAATACTTTAGTCGCCGCCGGGAGAAGTATCTTCCCAAAGCTTACGGCCAAATCTGAAATCCTAGCTCCTAAGATTCTCGATCTATTGGCAAAACTATCTTGAGTCCTAGCAAAATCCCCAATCGCGTTTTTCGATTGCTCTTGGGCAATTTGGAGAGTCGCAAATGCTTTCGCCTGTCTTTCCGTCTCAAAGGTTAATCCCTTAGCGGTATTAATAGCGACTTTTTTCTTTACGTCCTCTTCGAGTATTGAGATCCCCAAAGACTTAACAGATTCTCTTTCCCCGAGTAGTGCTTTAGTAAGGGCTTTGGAAGCGCCTTCCGCTCCGCCCGAGAAGTTCGTAAAGGATGCGAGGTCGACGGCCAGCTCATTAACTTGCTTAGATAAATCCAAAGCGGACTCTTGAGTAAAGTTAAAACCTGTCAAAAGATCCGCCGTATCCCCTAAGAGAGTTTGAGCGGCGACGCCACTTTGCCCGAAATCTCTTGCAAAGTTTTTCGCCGTATCCGCCGCTTGGCCTTGAATATTCTTAAAAATTGTATTGAATTTAGAGTCCGCCTCTTCCGCGTCGCTTGCCGTCTTAATGAACGCCGCGCCCGTGGCGAGGATTGGGAGAGTTACAAAGGTAGTAAGCTTTTTACCAGCATTCGTCGCCGTTTGACTTACCTTTTGAAGTGATTTAGTCGTCGCTTTGACTTTAGAGTCGAACGCTTTTAATTGATCGTCTCTTATGTCAAATCCAATTTTTGTAAATAACTCTCTTATAACCATTATTTTTTCTTCCTTAAAAACTCTTGGATCTCTTCCTCAATGTCTATGGCCTCGTGAAAGTCCATGACGTCGCTAAGTGAGAGCTTCTCGTCGATTTCCGCATAAGTAGTCTTCCCGGCCATAATAAGTCTAAAGAAAAACCAATCGACGCTAGTCTTTCCCATATTATAACCCGCCAAGCTTCCGTCGGATACTACCCTTTTAGCTCGGCGATCTCTCCTAAAAAATCGGAGTAATTTACCTCCAAAGAGAATTTAACGAGCTTAAATAAATGCATTAAGCCTTTTTCTCTTTTGTTCATATGACTTTCAATATTAACGATCTTTTTATAGTCTTCTCCGTCCACTGAAAAAGTAATTAAGTCCGTAGGCAAAAGATCCTTCATAAGTTTTTCAATTGCGTTCTCTTCCATCCTCTCCGTAAGGGCTTCGAGCGCCATCCCTATAATCTCCGGATTGACGTCCGCATCTAATAGAGATCCATTCCCTTTGGCGTCTTTTTGACTCTCGCCTATAAGCTTTCCAAGAGGTCTTCCAATTAATTTAAGGATTCTAGTTAAGATTTTTGAGCTCTTAAATGGGCTCAATGGATACATTTTGTAAGTGACTTCGTCTATTGTGACTTCTTTTGGCTCTCTCATTTTTTACCTCCCTACGATAATATAAAGCGGAGAAGTCTTCTCTTCCCTCTCCGCTTATGAGATTAAAATTTAATTAGTTTCCGCCTAAATTCATTTCTAAAACTTCGGCTTGAAGGATCCACTCTCGGTTAGAAAGCTCTTTCGCGTAATCCCCTTGGGCGTACTTAACGATAAAAACTTGCTCGGCCTTATGGAGATCCGTTCCGGAATTATCTCTGATTAAGATCGGGAAGACGCTATTGTCTCCATCTTCGTCCGCTTTCAAAAGATCCGAAAGGACTTGATTAGATGCACTTGTTTGCTGCAAAGTAAGAGTAACCTTACCCGCTTTATTGGCGTTTTTAGTTCGTGATCCGCCGCCCGTTGCACTTGGGACAAAAGTCGAAGAGTCTTCGTCTCTTGCTACGGAGATAAAAGTTCCCTCCGCAAATCCCGAAATGATTTGGCCGTCTATAATTACGCTAATTTCGCCCGGTGAATATGATTTCATATTTTATCTCCTTATTATCCTTATAAAGTTACTACGCCGCGAATTTCGATTCTATGTACTGCGCCCTGTAAGATCGCTCTAAATGTAAGGTTAGGAAGATTTCTCGTCGCCTTATCATTAAAAGGGAGATCCCTTACGTTTGGTTTAGTTACTACCGAAAGGCCCGGAACTAAGATCCCTTGGCTTTCGGATAACTTTAAGACCGCTTCCATTTCGTTTACGATGATATCCGCTCCGGCGTTCGTATAAGGAACCTTCGGAAGATTAACAAGTCTAGCGTAAATCGCCTCTTGCATCCTAGCTTTGATAAAATCTACGCCTCGAATTTCGTCGATGAAAGATCCGTCTCCCATCCATCCCTCTTCGGCGATTGAAACGCCTCCGATTCTATTATAGTAGTTACCTTTTACGTTACGAATATTCGTTCTCGCCGTCCCGCTTAAAGCATCCGGAATGATTCCCGAAAGCGTTTTAAATTTCCAAGTAATTGATCCCGGAAGGGCCGGTAAAACTCTCCCAAACCATGCGCATTCCGGATATTTTGTCGCCGCTTCGGCGTTATAGAATGAGTATGATCTCGAGTACGAATTATCGAAAAGAGTATTTGCAATATTTGGAGTCGTAGCCGATAAGATATTCGCTTCCGCCGAGCCAAGCCCACAAATCTTAGCTTCGGACTGAATATAAGCCGCCGCCGCCTCTTGATCTGCCTCTACTCTACTTGTAAGAGCGAGAGCATACCAATCGTCGTTCTCTTCCGAAATTGCCGTCAATGCATCCCCTACCGTTTCCGCGCCTTCGACATATCCGACGATAGCTTGCTCCGGTAAAAGGACTTGACTAAAATACGCTAAAAGAGCGATATAAGTCGCGTCCGTTACCGCAAAATCGTCTTTGAAAGAATCCGCATCATAGACTCTTACTCTTGAAGTTTGGCCCACGGGCTTATCCGCTTCGTCCGCTACAAGTAGCATAGTCCCAAAGCCTTTTTGGCTTACGGCCGTCGTTTGACGATCGATTTGGATATTAATAATTCGATCTAGTTCACTCATATTCATTCTCCTTATGGAATAGTTATAGTCCCATTATCTACTATTTCGTCCGCCTCATTCTTTATGCTCGCCGTGATCTCTACGCTATCGATAGGATCTAGGCTTTGAGTAATTGACGAAGTAGTCCTCAAAGCGACGTCCATTTGGGCTCGCTCCTCATAATTAGATTGTAATAGCTCCGATAGGTCTTGAGAAGACAAAGCATCGATTATTTGTAGCTCGAATCCAAGATCTTTCGCTTTTAAAAATATAGTATCTTTAAAAATCCTCGTTTGGAGAAGCTTTTGCAATCTCGCCATGAGATTTAAAGCCCCTTTTCGGTAGATATTAACCGAAAGGACGAGCTCTTTTTGCCCGACCGTCTCGACCTTGACGCCTGATCCGTTTATCGCGTATCGCTCTTCGTCTTGGCCTTCAAAGGTCGGGCCGGGATTTAAAAGGATAGTCGCATAAGGCGCGGGCTCGTCGGATTCGTTTACAGGGGAACGAGTTCCGGATTGATTTGCCCGCATGACTTCGATCCCTAGACCTTCCGTAATGGATTCCCATAGGACGTCATAGATCAAATCATTATTTATGGATTTATCCTCTATTATGCTCATCGCTCATCTTTCCTTAAAATTGCTATGATTTTATAATGCGGTAAGACAATATCATAATGACGATTTTCCGCGACTTCCCATTCTCTTCCATCATAAAGGATCAAATCCGCGTCGCCGTCGCCCTCTTCCGTGCGAAGCCTTGTCTCACTATATATCTTGATCGCCGCCTCTATATGAGAGCCAAACGTCTCTCGGATAACGCGTAAATTGCGCTCCGGTTGTAAGTTTCCTTTAATTGAGAAATCTTCGCCCTCTTGCTCGGTTAGAACGCCCCGGACGTTTATCCGATGGCCTCTTCTTTTTACTTGGATATCCATTGCATTTAATAAGCATTCCATTAAATAGCTCCCCCAAGATCGTCTCCGCCTTTGACTTTTTCATAGCTTATCGATTGGCGAAGTCTTCCCGTATCGATAAGAGGATTTGAAGATCCTTTTGCCGCGACCGTCGAAGGTGCATTTGCCGGATCTCTTAATTTTTCAATTTTTTGCTGAATATTTGCTTGCGTTAAAAGCCCAATTTGATCGAGAGCGAGATCAAGGGACATTTTGCCCGCTAAAACGGCGCTTTGAAGTTGAAAAGCTTTTCCGAAAAGCCTATTTCTTCGCTCGTCAATTGTAGCACGAATAAAAGATCTCTCCGGGATATTCTCCGTCCCAAACTCGTTATATGAAGCATATTCCGCGACCGTTGCTCCGTCGTCGTCTCTTTCTTTCGCCGCGTTTCCGACTACTCCGACTTTAACGTAAGGCTTCCGTGACATTTTTTCAGCCATTTCAAAAAGCTTTTTATATCCGCGATCAATGTCTTGGACGCTCATTAACAATCCTCTACAATGCTCATCCCAATTACTTTAGAATTTCTTAGCTCAATAAATTGAAGCCCGTAATTAGATTGAGTCAAATATGCGTCGAGCCCATCGGCGCTTCCGGTATTATATGAAACGGCAATATCGCCCACTTTCTCCGAAGACTTTTGGCCCGCGCCCGCTTTTGACGGGCTACTCATAGTTAAATTATGAGCGGTCATAAGATAAACGGCTTGAGCGTAGCAATCGCCGAAGGCGTTTTTGCCTACTTGACCGAGAGACAAATTAAAGTAATACTCTACTTTGTTAGAGTTAAAACTATTAAATTCGTCGAATATATCTAAAAATTCGTCAATTGTAGGATTCATAATTTTACCTCAAAAAGTAGCGGAGCGATCCATCCTTGGACTTTGATTCCTTCCTTGGATTCTCCGCCGCTTCGCTTATATTGAAGGCCAAAGGATGAGTAAAGCCTTCCCAAATTATTACTCTTCGCTCGTTTTTAGAGCATCTTCATTGATAGCGATTTGATTCTCAAGAGCTTTAATAACCGTAGCTCTATTCTTTCCTTCGCTCTCTTCCGCTTGAAGCTCCATAAGCTTGTCATAGTCGAAAGTTTCCTTTACGACCGCAATGGCGTCTCCCGCATTAAGAGGAGTTAAAAGACCTTCGGCGAAATCGTCGTCGATTTCCATCTTAGGCATTTCGATATCCCCTCTTTCTTCAAGCTCTTTAAGCTGGCCCTTGATCCCTTCAAGGTCATGCTTTTTCCACTTGGAAACGTCATTCATTCCCGGGATAAGTTTCATTTTCTTACCAAAGTTAAATAATCTTACTGTCTTGTTTTTAATTAGCATTGAATTTCCTCCTATCAATAAGCTTTCTTCTCTTCTCTATACAAAAAAGGGAGGGACGCGCCCTCCCTTTTAGGTTATATTCACTTTTTCAATTTGACTATTAAATCCCGTCCGCAAAAAGAGTCGCAAGCGGGTAGTAAATGATTACGCCGCCGAATCTTTCGTGGCAATAAACATTGTACTCCATTCCTTCCTCTTGAGGAGGGAATTGCTCGAAATCTTGAGGGATTTCAAGAGTCATAACGTCCGGATCTCTTCTATATGAGAACATTCTATCCGTTGCGCCCGCTCCCGCGCCCGCAAGCTTGTAGTAATGATCTACATTTTGGATAAATGGATTTTTAGTTAGGAAATACTCTAAAATAGTTGTATCACTATTCGCACTTCTCGGAGTAGATGCAATAAAAGTATATTGATCGACCGGA
>Ga0136601_1000111_pt1 | contig 40790 bp, 67 predicted proteins | sample AntRauMFilla2699_FD_181020 | JGI IMG/M metagenome (GOLD analysis project Ga0136601, IMG submission 181020) | Saline lake microbial communities from Rauer Islands, Antarctica - Metagenome Filla 2 #699 | ecosystem: Environmental > Aquatic > Non-marine Saline and Alkaline > Saline | place...
AGTATCCCCAAAGGAATTTACTAACATACGAGGATCGATTTCTGCGCACCCATATTTAATCATTCCTTTATCTGTTATTTCGCCATCATGACCGTTGATTTTTGGCATAAAAACATCTGGTTTTTCAAGTAATTTTAAAAACTCATCTGGAGAAATTATCTTTTTACCGCACATATCAACAAAATTTTTATAAGTTGTTAATACTTGATCTTCATGCAATACAATATAATCCAATCTAGGTGGAATATTCCCGTTATCCCCCGCTAAACTAATACTTAAAGTTAGAACGGTATTTTCCTTGTATCTTTGCTCATTTTTTACTCCATTTTCTTCTAAAAATAAATGAAATTGCTTTTGTTCAAACTCACTTGAGAACTTTATTGCTTGAGATTTTAAAACCCTTTTTATTTTGCTTTCATCGATTTTCATGATATATTTTTGATTAAATTGTTCGAAAGTTAATTCTGGAATATGTTTTTGAGCGTTATCTGAGATCAAATCCCAACCACAACAATATTTTTGGCTGTCCGTTTTTTTTCTTCCAAAATCGTAAAAATATACTCTTATTGGGTATTTTGTATAGATTCGCTTGAAACAAATTTTGCTATCTGGCCCAAAGAGTTCTTTAGCAAAATCATAAACTACTTTGTTTTGCTCTTCATTCTTAATGATTACTTGGAATTCTTCTTTGTTTTTTTCTTTCATGGTTTGTATGTTTTCAGAATTTTTGGTAAAAGTCAAGATTTATTTTACACTACTGTCGGATCTGACATTAAGAAAAAATGCTCTCTAAGACAGTTACATAAGGCAAAGCTAAAGCGTAGCCTAATACCACTCCAAAAAGAAAGCCGAAAATAATAATTATGAGGTATTTTAGTTTTGTTTTGTTATCTATGTTCATAATTTTTTTTCAAAATACTGTTCTAATGCCTTAATAATCAAATCAGCGTTATTTTCCCACTCCTCTTTTGTCGCAAATTTTGGGGCTTTTGCCATACAATAAGCCATATCCTTATGCTTTTCAATAAAAATACTGCCATTATTCGTACCATCTTCATTTTTTCTAAATGAGATTTTCAATTTGTCGTGTGGTTCTATTAGCATATTTGGATTCATTTTGGTATTCTCCCTACTTGAATTAAAATCCCGATAATAGCGCAACCAATAATCCAAAGAAATAAATCTTCATTGATCGGTAATTGAAATTCTGCTATGGGAATAAATAGTTTCATTGTTTATGATAAGCGTACATAATAACAGTGTCAATATTTGTTCCAGAATCTTTAAATGATTTCTCTCTTAGGTTTCTGAAACCAATATGTTCAAAGGTTTCTTCCCACTTTTGAATTTTTGATTTATATTTTTCTTCAAAGTTTGAAGGTAAAATGATAACACAAGAACCGCCCTTATAAATAATATCAAGCATTTTTTCTACATGAAGCAATGCTTTTTTGAATGGTGGATTTGCATAAATAACATCATACTTTTCATCTGTTTTAAAAGTATCAAAATCTTCCCCAACTAAATTTACGCCCTTTTCTTGTAGGATTTTTCTGTTTGTTGGTTCAATTTCAACAGCATCCCATGTTATATTCGCCATACTACCCGCGCCATTATTCATATAATCAATAATAGCCCCTCTCCCAGCAGAGGGCTCTAGGCACCTGACTTCTCCGCAAGGAATATGAGTATTTAACATTTCAATAACAACGTCTTCGGGAGTAGGAAAGTAATGCCATTCCTGTTTATAGTTTGGTTTTTCGCCGCCTCTTAGTTTATTTAAAAGATCCGTGGGATCAAATGAAAATTCAAAATGCTGTTTCTTTCCACCGATCCATTCCCCCAAATTTTGAGTTAAAAGTTTTTTAAAATCGGCATAAAGCTTTGGCTCCATTTCAATAACTTCGCGACTTGGCGGGTTTATTGCGTTGCCAGATATAGAACAATTATTGAAGACTTCTATTAGGTTGCTCATGTTGTTTATTTTTTAATATGTAGGGAAGTATGAAGAAAAATTTTCAAAAGTCAACCCTTTATTGAAAAAACCAAAAACAAAATTCGATCCCTCTTCTCTCTGTTCTGTGATGATCAATCAAACAGCTTCTCCAGCTAGTTATTTTTACAACATTATCTTTTTCATCTAGCCATTTTTTCCATATACAAGAAAAGCATTTAATTAATAAACGATTTTTTTGTTATATTATCTTTCATTTTTAGAATTGGTGGGCCTTATGGGATTTAAACCCATGATCTTCCATTTATGAGATGGTTGCTTTGAATCAGACTAAGCTAAAGGCCCGTAAAATTAAAAGTTATTCTTCATTTTTAAGTGGGTGCTTGCTTTGAAACCATTTTGCCGCTAACATAAGCAAAGCAATAACAAAAGCTATAAGAAGTTTTGTTCATTGTTCTACTCTAGGTTGATATTCTTGCATCTTTTCCCAAGAAACTACTTCAATAAAGTTTCTATATAAGCTCATTTCGTTTGACAATGGATTTCTCCATTGAAATGCAGTCCAAGCAAAAAAAACATAAAACAAAAATACTATCAATAAAATTTTTAATAAACTAATAGAAGCTTTCATTCCATAATTACCCCCATAAGATATTGTTCTTGTTTTTTGAGTTCGCCGATAGAGCGATCATAATCTTTATTATTCGCCCAAAATATAATACTTTCATTGAACATAATCAACTGAAAGTTTTCTTCATTAGAAAGATTTTGTCGCCCAAAAGAAATAATTACATTGTTTAGTTTGAACATTTCTTGTCGGATGTAATTAATTGTGTCTCTGTTGTGCCCGTCCATGATTTTTTATTATTTATAAAGAGAGTGGGGAAAATTTCTCTGATTGTCAAGAAAAAAATTATTCTTCCCAAAGTAATCCACACGCTTCTGCAATTTTAATTCTTTGTTTCTTTTTATCCAATTTTTATATGATAAGGGTTATCTACTGGAATTAAATCACAAGAATATGCTTCATGTCCTTTTTCTCTAAAACAATCTCTAATAACCCCAGAGGATTCGCAACCAATTAATACCTTCATTAAAATTGAGTCCTTACTTGGTCTGTACTCCTAATCGCCATTTTAAATAAATGCTTTGTTTTTTCTCTCCATTTTTCCATTGCGGATAATTTGTTCGAGCTTTCTTCTTCAAAAAGAAAATCAATTTCTACGTTTGATTCTTCCTCGCTTTTATCAGAGTAAACAATAATTTCTTTGCTGTCTTCTGTTACATAGATCAGTATCTTTTGCTTTTCCATAGTATTATTATCCTTTAATGTTTCCGCATTTAAAATCAAATACGGTTTCTAGGTTGATGCTTCTGTAGTTTTTCTTTTGGCAATCCCATACAGTTACAAGATTAGAATGGTTTTTATGGGTATTTTCACCGCCGCGAAGATACTTTTCCACCCCCGTTCTAGCCAACATTTTCCTTTCACTTCCATCTTTTTTGATGAATGATACAGAAAAGAATTTGCCACGAGTTTGTTCAATTGCTTGTTTTGTATTTTTCATTATTTATATCCTTTCAGAATTTATTTGTTTTGTCAACAGTTTTTTTAGTGGTACGGAGGGCGGGACTCGAACCCGCGACCCACGGTTTAGAAAACCGTTGCTCTATCCAACTGAGCTACCCCCGCAAAAATCAAGTGTATTCCTTCTCTGGTTCTGGAATATCCAAACACTCTAAATAAGCAAATAAAAGCCCTTTAATATCATCATAAAACCTTGAAAAAGTATTATTCTTAATAATAGAATTAGAATTGTCATTATTAATTAACAACAAAGAATATTTCTTAACTTCTCCGTCTATATGTTGTCCTATAATCTTAAATATGAAAGTTTCATCGAAAGACACTTCATCACCAAGATAAAATCTGCCGTTTTCTATGTCTGATTTGTTATTTATTGTTTTCATTTTCTTTGTTTTTTTCTATTTCTTTTATAATGTTATTTGTCTCCAATATCAACAAGGTGGATATTAGACATATATAATTTGCTTTTAGCGATTTGTGAAAAAATCCTACCATCAAAGTAATAAAAAAATATAAAAATGCGTAATAAGATAAAAATACCGCCACAATTGTTAAAATAACATTATAATTATTGATAAACAAGTAAATAAATACAGCAACTGTCGATAATATAGAAAAAAGGGATATAAAATTTATCCAAAGCTTTTTTACCGCTATTTTCACAGATCTTAATACATAGTAGATAGACGGCTTCTTGTTTTTTCCTTCATAAACATCATAAATCTCGAAGCCATTTTTATTTCTCTTTTCTATCTTCATTTATATAAGGGATTTAATAATTTGCTTGCCATGCATCGTGACTGACCTTTTGGAATCAATTGATATTGCGTCGATCTTCATCAGATAAGGTTCAATTGTCTGTCTAATCACCTGAGTTGTCAAGCCTGTACTTGCTGCAATCTTAGTCAAAGAACAGGGGGAATAGTTGTCAATTGTTTTTAAAACATTTACCTCTGAATTATTCAAACCATAAGGTTGAATATGCAAACTCTTTTTAAGATTGCCCAACTCTTTCTTGGTAAAAGACTTGTCTTCTCTATCGGATAATAGAATTTTAATATCTTTGGCAATAAGAGCCGCGTTTCTAGCATTAAACCTTGCTGCCTTGCTGATTTCTTCTAAAGATTCGTTGCAGAACTTACAATTCTCAACATTCATTTTAATAATCCTTCCTAACTCTGGATAAGAGTAAGGAACAAAATCAATAATAATCATCCTATCCAATAAAGGTTTTACCAACTTTTGTTGATCCGTAGTGGCAAATAAAAAAGTTAACTTTCTAAAATCAAAAGTAATTTCTTCTCCATTTGCGCGGGTAATTGTTTTTCTATTGCCCTTTTCTGTATTCATAATACTCAAAAGAATATTCTGAACATCTTTTGGGATTTCATGTACTTCATCAAACAAGATAGTAATCCTGTCGCAATCCTCTGATAGCAAAGGTATAATCAAGCAATCAAAAAACTGATTAACATTTTTAAGGATAGAACAGTTAACTTCTACAAACTTTGTTTTTTCGTCTGTATTTGACTTTACTTTCTTTGCCACTTCTCTAGCAAAAAGAGTTTTACCATTACCTTGTGCGCCAGTGAACATTAGAAAAGGCAATGCCTCTCCGTTCTTATGCCCGTTTAGGTAAAAAGATAATTTACTTTTTGCTATGCTTTGTCCGATTAATGATTTGAATAACATTTATAGATCCTCTGATTTGAAAAGTGGAACAGATTCCCCTTCTTTTTCTTTAACAACACTAATCTGTACTGTTTCTGGCGGCTTGTCAATAGAAAAACCCAAAACTTCCAACCATTTTCTGCTTACCCTTATAGGGGCATTCTCTGGAAAAAATTCGTTTAACGTAGAAAGAGAAATATTCACAAGGGTTTCCCCCTTTTTTCTTTCTTTTCTTGCCTGACTTATATTGATTTTTCTCATTTGTAGAAGCATAAAAACACAGTCTGGTTATTTTGTCAAGCGTTTTTTTTAAAATTTACGGTATTAGAGTAAATTTGTTCTTCTAGGAATTTTTTTGTCTTTTTATAAAGCCTTTTTCTCTCTGATATTAATGATGGCCTTTTTGAGCTATATTCCATGCAACCAATATAACACTCTTCTTTCTCGCAATAATAACTTCCCGCTTTTCCACTTTTAAAGTACTTTGACCAAGCTTCTGCCACAAAAGCATCAAAGATCATTTTTTTAAACAGATGTTCTTTTGTTCTATTTTTGTAGCTTCTTTCTTTGCAAGTTGTGGGCGAAATAGAAAAACAATAAGTTGATCCATTTATAGAGTAATAATCTGGGTTTCTCTTTAAATTATATGGAGCAAAGTTTTTAACCAAGCACATAAATTCTCTAATTAGATTGAACTCAGAAAAATTCGGGTAAAAGATTAACCCGCTGGTACCGTAGTTGTCGATGATGATTTTATTATTATTTAGCATTATTTTTTTGATGTGTAAAATTAATATATATTGTTATGGTTTGCGATTTTCAAAGAAGTAGGGTTTATTATTCTGAAAATGATGTTTTTAAGGATTATTCACTTGTGACTATTGATAAATTGATTTTATATTTTGCTTCTATTATTAGCTCTGATATATTTATAGAAAAATTTGGCCATCCTATAATTTTTTTAGAGTTTTATGCTAGAAAGTATTCTATGTTTGATTATAAAAAAAGAACAATATTTATTTCGGCGCAACAACAAATGGAACCCACTATTTTGCACGAGTTATCCCACGCGGTTTGTAAAATTTATAAACAACCCCTACATGGCAAAGAGTTTTGCAAAAGGTATTTATGGTTTATTTATAATTTTCTAGAAATAAAATACTATTATTCTTTAGAAAAGTCTTTTCAGGATAATAAGGTTATTTTTTAGATTTTTTTCTCCTATTTTTCTTTGAGAACATCTTTGTTTCGATCCCGTTCTCTAGCTCTTCGATCACTACTCCTCCGAATGAATTAGCGTTTTGCTTTGCGTAATTGAAAGCAGAACCGCCTCCAAAGATCAAATCTAGATCTTTTGAATAACTGGCAACCAATTCTTCGTGTTCGTTGTATACTTTGTATCTTAGTTTCTTGTTCATATTTGTTTTTTAAAGTTCTTTGTATGATTCGTGTAATTTTAATGCTTTATAGGTTCTATGAATCTCTATAAATACTTTTTTCAAAACTTAAACTTAATAGGTTTGTCCAACAAGACCATGCCATTCGGCACTTTTACTTTTGGCGGTTCATTAAAATAACGACTGCTAACATGAGTGAGGATTGTATTTTTTGCGTCGATTTCATTGGCTTTATTAATAGCTTCACTTAAAGTATTATGGGTATTTCTTTCTTTGTCATCTGGATTAAGAAAATTAGCATCCTGAATGAACCAGTTACAACCATTAATTTCTTCAGAGAAGCCGCAATTATCCAAGGCATAAACAAAATCTGCAAATTCATATTGTTCAGATATTTTTTCGCCAGAAGCCACGAGTCTTTTTATTTCGTGCTGATTACGATTTTTGTATTCTCTTTTTAATCTTGTACGCTTTTCATAAATAATATACCCGAGGCTTTCTTTTGAGTGTCTTGTTTTAAAAGCTTTGATATAGTGTTTATTTGTTATATCTTGCTTGAAGTCTGGAAGGATTCCAACCCATTTTACATGTTTGTTGAACTTGGTGAGCGTTTTAATTGCATCGATCTTTTCTTGCCCGTAAACACTAATCGGATAATAAATAGTTAGTTCTTTTTCTTTGTCTCCACGAGCGGAAGTGCGAGAATTTAAAAATTGTGGAATTCCGCTTAAATGATCAGAATGTACATGGCTAAGGTAAAGACTATCCACCCCAAAGATTTTATTTCTAAAATGAGTAGCAAAACCTTCTCCGCAATCAAACAAGGCTCGAAATGGTTTGTAATAGCACCAAGACGAATACCCGCCGATTGAGAAGATTTCTATGTTGTTGTTTTTGTTCATTTATCAATTTTTTCTATAGATTCTGTTGTATATATCGGAATGATAAATAACCACCAAGTTTTTACTTTAAACGTGATAACAATTGATACCATCTGATTAACTGTTCTTTTTTTGCCTAGCGAATTATAATATTTTTTTATTATTTTTTCTGTTTTTTTAATAATCATTTTTATATTTCTTCGTATAAAGATTTAATATAATCTTTGCGCTGTTTATTTAAAATATTTAAGGAAAAAAGCCCCAGTAAAATACTAGGGAGAAAAAAAGCTAGACCCAAATAAGATCCCTCCATAGATGCTGATATTACTATAAATAAAAAAAATAAAGTTATAAAAGAAGCTAAAAATGTATTCAATCTCCAATCTTCATAATCGAACTCAATTGCTATTTCTATTTTATTTGGATTCATTTGTTGGTTTTAGCCAGAGGCTTTTTACTTTGTCTTTGAAAAGGGAGTCTCTTAAATTTTTATATTCCTCAAGTTGGCACAATGTAGCGTGAGTGTCAAACAAAAAGCAACGAAAAAGTTCTTCTCTTACTCTTTCTTGGGAAACATTTTTTTCTAAAGCATAGCAATAATATTTATCGCTCATACATTCTTTGATTTCGTTGGAAAGAAAAAAGCTTTTTGTGATAGCAAACCTGAAATATCTTAACAATCTAAGGTTATCCTCTTTGATTCTTACTTTAGCAGAACCCACAGCATTAATTAAACTGTTTTTAATATCCTCTACCCCGTTAAAAGGATCAATGATTTCGCCATTCGATAAATCTACAGCAACAGCATTCATTGTCGCATCTCTACGCTTCAAATCCTCTTCAATCCTAGACGCCACCTTTACACTGTCTGGCCTTCTTGCATCGGTATAAGCTCCGTCCTTGCGAGCCATAGCAATATCTACAGATCCTAACTTTGGCAACTTGCAACGAACAGTTAGATATTCTGGTTTAGAAATAAAAACTTTGCCGCCGACTCTTTCAATTTCAGATTCTACTTCTGCGATTGAATCGCAAACCATACACAAATCAATATCCTTTGGCTTAGAATTTTCATTCATAATTTTATCCCTGACATAACCGCCGACTATGTAAGTTGGATAATTAAAGCTTATATTTGGAATCTTCATTATAGTTTTTTTATCAATACAGACATATGATTAAAAATATAGTCTGATAATTGTTCTTTTGTTACTAATAGGTATTTGTCCATTTCTGGATAATTTCTAAGCTCGACAGTGGTTGAACAGGTAAGCTTTGTCAAGTCTAAATCGTCTTTTCTACCAATAAAAAATACAAAGTTCTTTTTGTTTGTTGAATATTTGTGGAAGAATACTATTTCATCTTTTTCGAACAGCAAACCAGATTCTTCTTTCGTTTCTCGAATCGCCGCATCTTTCTCTGTTTCACCTTGTTCTATTTTTCCTTTTGTGAAACCCCAAACTTCTCTTCCTTTGTTACCCTTAGAGAATGTAGAACGAGCTATTAGAAATTTATCTCCGCTTTTAACGATTATGCCGCATGATGTTTGTTTCGCCATTATTTTAAATTTTATTAAGCAAAAGGCATTGTGGGGCCAATATAGGGCTCTTTATCAGTTTCTATCCTTTCTGGGTTATTTTTTTTGTCAATATATTCTTCGATTGTTTCGCAAAGTTTTTCATCATCTAAAATTTCCTCCATTTTTGATGTCATAAACTTCATGTAATCAGATAAAGATATTTTTAGGTTCTTTTTTTTCTCTTCTTATTGCTTGTGTGTGGGAAATTATGTTTTTATCAAAATTATCCCCCAGACTTAATCCTATTTTTTCTTTTCTCATATTACTTCCTCTTGTATACTTTTGTGGGTTTTCCTCTCCCACCCTTAATTTCTCTTGATATAACCCAATCATCGCGCTCCATAAGTTGATTATAAATATAGGAATTACTTTTACCGTATTCTTTTGCTAGGTCTTTGATGGTAAATTCTTTGTCTGGTAATTCCATAATGAATTGATTTGTTACTCCAGAGATTTTTTTATTGTCCTCGAACTTTTTCTTTTTCAACTCTTCATATTTAATTTTTGCGCTTTCTATATTCGGGTAAGTAAAACCATACGTTCCCCACAATTCATTGCTTGGATACATTTCTGCTGGTTCAACCTTGTTTCCTGCAATTTCATATCCATCATGTTTACTAATTTTGATTACTTCGAAGGCAATAAATTCATCGTTATCTTTCTTTCTTTGTTCATAGATTGCGACATCCCCCTCTCTTTTTACTTGTGTAAAAGTGAATTGCCATTTTGTGATTTTTTTCTCTAGTATTTTGTAGTTCATCGTTTTGTTATTTTACAATAAGAACTTTAGACGGTGTATTATTATCGCCGCGAGTTTTATAATTGTTCTCATTCACAATTCCAAGGATTTGTTCTGAAACAAAAGGTGTCTTGAAATTCTTTTTGATTGTTTTGATCATGATTGAGCCAGCTTCTTTTAGCTTTCTATCGATATAGACGATCAATTTTTCTTGGCTATTTTCAACCTTCTTTTCTTTTGCCACAGGAGACTTGTTTTCTGGTTTTTCTTTGTTCAATTCTTTAATAATTTCATAACGGCAAACTCTGCGCTTATGAAAAGTGGAATTATTTGGAACACTAACGGCGTCTGCTGGATTGAATCTTACAAGAATAAATTTAGCCCCCCATCCTTTCGCAAAGGAATAAGATCCAACATGTAGTCCCTCCGCGCAACTTGCGTCTGGATTATCAACGCAAGATAGTCTGCTGATTTCAATTGTGGAACCCACCTTATTGAGAATTTGGCCCTTTTCATTTGTTTCTCCTTGTAGTACAATAGTGTTTGGATTTCCCATAACACTATAATCGTTTTCTTTAATCCCCTTGAATGCTACAACAAAACCATCTTCATCAATAACTAAATTATGATGTTCTAAAAATCCGTATAGTTGGTCAACACTATTCTTTGACGGATTCTTGATCAAATGATTAACAAATTTCAAAAGATGTTTAATGTTTTTATTTCCGCTGTTATACTCAGCTACAATATAATTTGTAACATATGTATTCAACAAAATCCATTTGTTGTTGATAAAGATTTCAAGACCACTTGCGGTAACTCTTGTGTTTTCGTATTCAAAAACCCCGCTTTCATCCTCTTTTTCGAAAATGGTGTCTTTTAATAGACTCGGAATAACATCATACTTTGCCTTTCTCAAAGCCATTAAAATGTTATCAAAGTTTTTATGAGATTTGTTGATAATGGTTTGCTCCCCATCAATAAAAAGCGTGATTTGATTAGTGGTAATTGTGTGTAGTATTTTCATTGTTCGTGTATATTGAATTATTTCTCTTGGATTGTCAAGTTTTTTCTTAGATATTTAGGATTTTTTCTTTGTTTTTTCTTAGGTATTCGATGCTCCCAGATTTTTCAAAATCTATATACTTTAAAATCTCATATTTTTTAGATATGGATTCTGATTGTTCTTTTAGGGCATCGTGCGCGGATATTAAAGCTTTATGTATTTTATTCCCATTGATTTTTGGATACTCAAAAAACTTTTCTGTTGATATTTTTGAACGCTTTAAATATGAATGATAACAATTTTCGCAATCATAAGAAAAACTATAGCCCACACTTCTTTCGGATATTTCAATTTTTAATGGAGACTTGTCCTTTTTGATAATTGATTTATACAAAGAAAGACCAAACATTGAGCTATTTTCGTGGGAATAAATTATAAAAGATGGGTGAGCATTAATAATAGATTTCCTGATATCATACTTTTTGTGCTTAATTTCAGATTTGATCTTTTCATCTAGGTTAACCCAAGAAGATTCTAAGTCTTTGATGTCATTTTCTCTAATAATATAAATGTTTTTGATTTCAAAAGTAATTCTAGCGGTTTCGTATTCAAAAAACTCTAATCTAGCAGAGCTATTCTTTACAGAAAAATGCTTCGTTGGAATATAATACTTTTCCTCTAGTTCATCTAGTTCATCAATTTCATCTTCTGTTAATGGCTTTGAACATCTTCTATCTGAAACATCTGAGTACTTAAATTTAAAAAACTTAACCCCTGACTTTTTTTCCACCTTACTCAAGTTGCTAGCTTTTGCTCCTGTTCTTGTTTTTACTTCAAAACTCCAATTTGAAATAAAACTCCAATTTGAAATATCTACAATCTCAATACCCAATTTATCTTTCCCGCCAACAAGATTGATTAGGTTTTCCAACTCTTTTGGTTCTTTGATTTCAATATTGTCCTCTCTTGAATCAGATTCGATATTATCTTTGAATTTAGCTGCACTTCTTTTCCCTTCTATATTAATATATAGTTTCTCTATTTGGTCGAAGTGAATGCGGTCGGTGTTATCTGACTTTAAAACCCTTCCATACCCTCTGACTTTAGACCTAAAATAATAATTCTTTCCAGAAATATTAAATGGGTGAAAAATATTCAAAAACACACCATTAAAAGAAAGTTCGTCATATACTTTTCTATAGAATGGAAAAACTTTCTTAGATAATGCTAAAGCCTCTTTAAGCGTCTTTGTTGCGCTGATCTTTTTCGAATAATCCTCTACTAAATTATCATATATTTTTAGAAAATAATTGCCAAGGTTAATTACAGTTTTCTTATCCAGCGTTAGGTTTTCTCTACTAGGAGGAAAAGAAACTTCTTTTGGTAAAACATACAAATGAATAGAAAAAGAGTTTAAAAGATCATCAATATTGTTATAATCTTTTTCGCTAAAAGAACTTTCTATTTTTCTGAGAAGTTCATGCTTATCAAAGTTATAGGCAATATTGGCCATGATAACTTTTTTCTGACCATCATTTTTTCTACGAATCTTATATTTAACTCCATCACTCAAATCTTTTTCAAAATCAAATTCAGGAATATGATCGTCAAAACTAAAAGAGGGATCATTTGTAATCACTGGCAACACAGAAAAGAAACTAAAACACTCTTTTGCTGTCCTATTAAAATAATTTACTTCGCAATCACCGATTGAAAAAGAAATCTCTAATCCATTAGGTTGATCTGTATCGAATGTGCCGATGTTATAAACAGTATTATTGTTTTTATCATTAATTCTTACTTCATAGACGCCAAGCTTTCCATTTTGAAAAGTCTTAACAATAAAAGAGTCATTACCTTCGATTGCTAATGGGGCGAACCTACCAATCCCAAAACAACCAGCTTGATTTTCGCTTTGAAAATTATCCTCTCTTTTTGTACTTTTACCAAAGAGATTATATGCGGTATCCATTCTTTCAAACGAAATTCCGTTGCCAAAGTCTCTGATGGAACAAGTCTTATCTTCTAGAGTAGGAAGTTTAACATGAATTGGTTTATCTTGAATCCCAGAATCGAAGTGGGAATCCATAGCGTTTGTTGTGGTTTCTCTGATCGCCGCCAATTCTTTGTTGGAATAGATAGAATCCCTCAAAAGAGACGCCATATAACCGCTGTCCTCTGTATCAAAAGAACAGTCCTTAGAACTGATTCCTTCGCTTGAGATAACTTTTTGCTTTGTGGTGATTACGTTCATTTTTTGTTGATTAGTTGGTTTCCGATTTGATGCTGTCCACAATGACAGGGAATCGGGGGTTGTCAAGCGTTTTTTCAACATTTATAATATCAAGAATCTGGATCTGGATAACTGGGGCAATCAATTGTAGGTATTTCAACAGCCACGCAACCGCTAGACTCTTTGACGGGTTCGACATAGATTCCCGCTAACTTTTCAATATCACTTCTATAATAGCGTCTATGCCCGTCTTCTGTATGGAATGGGGTTAATTTACCCACACGTTCCCAATTTCTAAGAGTTTCATCGGAGACTCCAAGGATGGATACGGCATCGCTGATTGATAGAATTTTCTTATCCATTTTTGAATTCTTGGGGTAAAAAAGAAAATATATGGGCTATTACATCTACTGTCCAACCGTTACCTAGAGCGGCTTTAGCTTTGTTAATTTGAATCGGTGATGTATAATTATCTGGAATGGTTTGTAATCTTTCGTGCTCGATTCTGGTAGTCTTCCTAACCCCATTTTTTGTTAAAATTTTTGCTCCATGTGGAGCGGAATGCGAAAGGCATCCCATTTTACCATCGAGAAAATACGCCCTATAGTTTTGAGAATTATATCCCTTGTTTGTGCCGTCATATTGCCACGATATACCTCTCTTTTCGCCGTTTTGGTAAATATCTTGGTGGACAAACTCAAAATCCCCGCTCGTCTCAATAATATCCTTAATAGTAATTTTTTTGTCTATTAGAGGCAAAATATTACCTTCGATATTTGTCCAATAGAGACGTTTTCTTTTTTGAGCAGAAACTAAAGAAGAGTCTATTTCTATAGGAGTTGTATTTAAGTTGTCTGAGATTATTTTTTGAAATTCTTTTTTCATCTTTACGTTCTCAAGCAAGAATTTAATATCTGGATTTTTTACTTTTAATTCATTGAGTAATCTAACAAATTCAAAAAATAATTTACTTCTAGGGTCCAGAAAATTTAATTGTTTGCCAGCAAAACTAAACCCCTGACAAGGCGACCCTGCAATTATTAAATCTATTTTAGGTAAATTCTTAACATTAACATCAACAACCGAGCCTAATTGAATCGCATCTGGCCAGTTATGCTGAGTTACTTTAATTGCATGTTTGTCAATTTCGCTTGCAAAATATTGATTGACTTTAATTCCTGCCCGATGTAGCGCAATTTGCCCACAGGAAATACCGTCAAACAAACTCAATACATTAATTCCTTTGTTATAATTTGGTTCAATTGGTTTGCTCATAATATTCAAGAGATTTTTTTATTATTTTCCGAAGATTTTTAATGTTCTTCCATCATCTTGCACAGAAAAATCAAAATTGTCACGGTATTTTACCAATTCTCTGCTATTTTCTCCAATAAATTCTACGCGGGTGATTTTTTGTGGATCGAATTCAATGGTTTTGTCTGCTTCGATTTCATATTCCTCTGTTTTAGTGAAATAATTATATCCCTCTGTTCTAAGGGTTTGTATATAATCGTTTATTTCGCCGATATTAATATATCCCTTTGAGCATATTAAACTAGATAACATCTTTTTTTCAATAATATCATAAAATCCGTAACTAAACTTGTATCTTTTTTCCTTCTTACTCATAATTCTTTTAAAATATAAATGTATTAAATAAAACCGCCAAACACAAGAAATGAAGCATCTGGTCAAATCCGACTATAACGAACCCCATATGATAAATAGTGCACTGATAAAACCATATAAACATTTATAAAGAAAAAATATAAGTCTGAATTCATACGTACAAATATTCATAAATTGATATTGCTTTTATTAACATTTCTTTTTCTTGCTTTTCTTTGTTTGATTCTATCTCTTTGAGTTCTTTGTTCAGTTTCCTTTCCAATTCTTTGTCTGGAATTTCACGCAACATTTCTAATTCGCCGTTTTTACATGCTTCAGTTTCCACAAAAGAAGTTTTAAATGCTTCACTCCAATCTTTTAAAGCTTTTTCACACTTTATTTCATTGTTGTTTCTACCGTTTTTTGCGTACTCATAAACTTCGTTTAGGATATTGCCATATAAATCCATATCTACCAAAACCCGATCAAAGATTTTATCCTGTTCTACTATTTGGATAATTGACCCGAAAACAAAGTCTGGAATTAATCCGCTCGTGTCGCAATAAGTATTATAGCGGATATATTTCTTTATCCATCTTTGCCTTGGAAAAATAAAATACTTTGCAGCGTAATAAATTTCCCTTGGATATAGAAAATAAAATCTTATTGCTCTAAAAAAATTAGAGGGTCTATTTGGTATATGGTGTTTCCAGTGTGTTTTCATTTATTTAATATTTTTAAAATTGCTTTGTCTTTTGCTTTAACCTCGCACTCCCATATAATTTGTGGGTTGTCAAGGATAATTTGTGGAATATTTGAAAAATAATCTACATGGGAACGAATTTTTCCATTAGCACCACCCTCAGACCAATGAAAAATTGGTGTAAAATCTCTCCATGTTTTTAAAAAATAACCAAATAAGTCTGATGGTTTATTGCACTCGTTATGAAGATTATCGAACGTCAAAGGCAAATCTTGGTTTGTTGTATGATTATAGTATTGCCAAAACTCAAACAACTTTTCCATATTCCAATAAGCCTTATCACAATTTTCAAGAACCAATCTTTTTTTAGCGCTATCAGATAGTTTATTTAAGTTGTTGACAAAAATATCAAACGCATCTTGAACACTTTCGAATGTTCCTGTTGGGTGAATATTGATAGGATTAGAATAATCTTGCGGCAAATCCAAACAATCATGAATCCATCCATGCAATTCTAAATCAATAATAGAATTATTTATAATCTTATCATCTTTATTAAACATTACTATGTATTGCGATGGGTGAGTGGACACAGTTATGTTATTTTGTTTTAAAAGTTTACCACATTTTGACAATAAATCTTTATATAAAGAATAACTTTTTACCTCCTCCCATGAATCAAAGCATTGTTGATCTGTATAAGCGGGAAACAAAGAACTAGAAAGCCTATAGTGTTTTATGTTATTTTGTGCGCAATGTTTTATTATTCTTGATGTTACTTGTAGATTGTTTATTGTTCGATCATGCACAACTTTTTTAGCTTCTTCTCTCGGCAAAGATAAAAATCGTTTGCGGGTAATGGTTTGGAAAGAAAACCCTTTGTCTTTAAGAATTTCCGATATGCAACATAATCCTAATTTCATGATAATTCTTTTATTTTTTCTGTGTTCATTTTATTATTTTTATTTATTATTTTTTCAAAACTTGATATAGTAATTTTTTGTAATTTTCTTTTGTCAGCTCTTTTCCCTGCCTCAAACTAAAAACAAAGCCAGACCGATTTGTATCTCCCCATTTTTGAAATGTTTTTGCGGCAAAGGTTTTTTGATCTATTTCCTTATGATCCTGCACGAATTTTTTCATAAAGTCAACAATTTTTTTGACTTCTTTCCAACCATCACAGATTCTAGAAATGCTTCCCTTCGTTTGTTCAGCAATTTCATAGTCTAAAGCATCAACAATTATTTGATAAGCTTTATTATATTCTGGCATATCATGAGAAATCCAAAAATCAATAACCCTTTCAAAAGAACCGAGTTCTGATTTCATTCTATGTAAAGATAAATAGTGCTCGGCTTTTAGTTTTCTAATATCCTGACCTTTATTACAATAAATACAAACTCCTTCCTTCCCTTCCCAAGAAGGTACGTCAGATAAAACATCTTTTATGCTATTATAACTGTATGTTTTTGGGCGCTTAACTAGAATGTTATTTGCTTCTTCATCAATAATAAATTGTGATGCCATAGTATAATTCTCATGTTCTATTATGCCAATTAAATAAAGTTCTGGCTCTTCTCCGTAGTCAAGTACAATCTTATTATTTGGAGTCACCCACTCATAAAGATAGGAGAGTTCAGAATTGATTTCAAAAGCTTTTGGATGCTTTTCTTTTAGATAATTTATTTCAAAACCGTTATCTAATTTTGTAGCATCCATTGTTCCTCTAGTTCTAACAATCAATTCATTTTTATACTGCGAGACTATCAACGTAGAACCATCTATCTTTTCAATAATTTGGACCCCGCCGTTTGCAGTAGTAGAAAACGGAGTATAAGTTAATTCTGGTTGCTCTGAAAAGTTAAAGAATTTTTTAAATCCAGCGGAAATCAATTCACCATCAACATTCCAAATAGAAGATCTAAAAATTAGATTGTCTTTGGTCCACTTTACACCTATATGTTTTGGGAAAATCAAAAAGCATTTATCGCCGCCAATTATTCCTTCTTTAAGAATAAAATCTGATAAATCATAGTCTGCTAAGTTTATTTTCATTTTGTGGTATTTTGAGTTATTTTAATCTTTCAACGCAAATATCATAATATTCTTTCTCTTTTTCAATCCCTATAAATTGTCTATTGAGATTATTTCTTTTTTCATTTCTGTAATATTTCTAAATGGTATATACTATTAAATGTTTCAAAGATATATTCTTTATCTGATATTTTTTCTACATTTATAACGCATGAAGTACGAAAAATTCCGTCAACTTTTATGCCGTTTCTTTCTATTCTCTTGATACAAAAATGCTCATCTTTTTTGGGAATGTCAAGCGCATAACAAATAACTTCGTAGCCAGACCAAATAGATTTTTCTGGATCGCTAAAGTCTTTATTTACATCCTTATCTGTTGAAGTCTCTACTGCGGGATTTTTTGACGCTGATTTTTTCTTAATTTTTACTATCATTTTATTTACCCTCTTCTAACATACCCTTTTCAAAAAGCCACTCATCAAAATAAGTTGGTTTATCTCCCCCGTTAAAACAATAATCAAAAAGCCATTCTTCTGTATTTTCTGTCAAGCCCTGAGATTTTAATTTTTCGACCATTTCATCATACTCTCGTTGTATGATTCTATTTAGGTTTATCAAAAGCTCTTGCTTTGCCCAAATTTCGTCTAGCCACTCTGTTTTTAGCTCTGATTCTTTTACTTTGCTCATATTTTATTTTTAAGATTTTCCTTAGTTTCCCCCGTCGTCCAAGTATTTAATTCTCCGCAACAATCGCAGATATATTTTCCTTCGATATGTCTAATTTCCCTATAAATCGTAGTTCGATAAGCTTTTATTCTTTTTTTGCTCATTTTATTTAAAACTTTATCTTCTATATATTTCATTTTTTTATTCCCCTTCTATTTTTAAAAGTTTCTATCAATAATATTTAAGAAATTCTCTCTAATCAATGTTGACGAGGATTGATTAAGGCTTTTGAATAAAAGTTTTTGCTCTGACTTTTCAAGTTCATTATATTTCTGCGAGTTTTCGCGCATATAATCTTCTAAAACATCTGAGTTTAATTCCTTCATAATCTTGCCGAAATCTTTATCAGTGACATCTCCAATTTTAGACAATGCACTTCTTAATCTATTTTCATTAACAAAGCTTTCGAGTTCTTCAATTTCTTTGGATAGTTCGGGCGAATATTCGATTTTTTGTTTTTTCTTTTTTGTTTTTTCTTTCTCTGAGAATTTGGGGTTCTTATTTTTAAGTATAACCCTAGAACCGCACCCAAAAAACTTTGGAATAAAAGATTTGATAACGATCCCCTCTGACATATTTCCTTCTACTTTTTCCAATCCAAAATCTTTGTAAATCGGGTCTTCAAAAATAGGACTAAATTCTAAACATTCGTCAAAAGTTCCAGTAAATAAAATTGGCGAATAAGGTATATCCGAATTCTTAAAAACATCAATTTTATAATCAAAGTCTAAATAAAAAGTATCTACTTTAATATCAACAGCATAAAACTCTATTTCTGGGGAATATTTTACCCTGTTTTGAATTGCTTTGACATTTGATTTAATATTTGGGTATGAACCGCCAAATAATTCTCCGTAAATAGATAGACATTCAAATGTGACATATTTGCTTTTTAAATATGCCCAAGCTTTTTTTATGTAAGACTCTAATTTTTCTTCAATAGAGCGAAAATTATAAAAGTCTTCATTTCCGCCGATAAAACCAGACCTTTTAGCATATCTTATTTCTTTCCCATCATAATGAACGGAAAAGTTTGCTCCATCAATTTTATTTGATACTTCCCATAGACCATCTTCAAGGCCATCGAACCTAATTTGTTCGATTGTTTTTTCTCTATAGGTGTTTTCGATTGAGTTATATTTTGTGAACTTCATGATTATTTTCTCTGTTTCTTGCAAACAACTTTGCTTGATATTTGAATCTGATTTTTTGTAAAGCTTCTAAATTATTGATAAGTAATGCTATATTTAATCCATCATCAAATATTTTATCTATTTGATTAAAAATATCTTCCATATATTCGATTTGGGTTGCAATTTTAATTTCTGAAGATTTTGTAATTTTATCTGAAAATTCACATATGGTATGCGGATAATCCCCATCAGAAGTAGAAATCGGCGCAACTATTTTATTTTTGTGGTATTTCATTTTGTATATTTTTTCCTAGTTGCAAAGCTGTTCTTGCATTTTCCAATGCTTTTTCTAAATAATTAACCTGTCTTAATTTTCTAATTAAAAATGAATTTAAAGCCTCTTCTTTGGTGGGGTAAGCATATCTCTTTCGAGAGACTTTCGAAACCCATTTTTCTGTACACTTAAATATATAAAAATCTCCTTTATAAATTTCTTTTATCCAATAGCCCTTTGGGGTTTCTTTTGTTACATCAAACTCAATTAGTTTTACCTCTATATTATCATAACTACATCTTACAAAATTATCAAATGGGTCTATTCCTCCTGTTGAGTGTATATCTTCTTGATATCTATAGTGTTTCATTAAATTTTTAAAAAGTAAGTATAATCAGATTCATTTAGGGATTCTATTTGTTAAGAATTATTGTGGCGTCTTTTTTTTTAAAGTCAATACTTTTTTGAAAAATTTATTTTTTAAGTTTCTCGTGAGGCTTGGATATCGTCTTTTTCGCTTACATCGAACTCGTGGTTTTATTCGCTTATTCTGCCGTGAGAATATTCGCTTATTGCGCAGAAAAATAAAATAGATTCTCCTCTTGTTGGGTGTATATCTTCTTGTTATAATTCACTGGAGAAGAAAAAATGGTCAGTATCGGCGGCAGCGTATTGCCCTAGTTTTTGGCTCACCCCATCCTTAGCTAAATGATAGCACAACCACCCCTTGTATTCATCGAGGTACCTGTTCGTGTAGGAAATGGAATGAGGGCGCTTGCCGTATTTTTCGATATACTTGTCCCAAGCCTTGCGGCCCTTACCTCTAGTCGGTCTCGATTCGTAATACATAATTATAACCAGTCAGATCAGGACAACTCGCTTCGCTAGTGCCTGTCTTCGAAGATATCTATAGTGTTTCATTAAATTTTTAAAAAGTAAGTATAATCAGATTCATTTAAGGACTCAAACATCAAGCTTTTACTCTTTACCACCATATAGGATTTTTGTAAATTGTCGAGGCAAAAATTCGTTTTTTCTTTTTCCCTCAACTCCGAAGTCCTTTTTGTTGTATGCCCGACTATTTGGCGAATATTATCAACTGGAACAAATTCTCCCCAATCAACCCAAATCGGCGAAGAATAATGATCCGAGCCACCCCTGTATGAACTCACATTCCAAATCCAATGGAAAGGTTTGTGATGAAAAGAAAGCTTATCTTTCTCCCACTCATCGTAAAGATATTGTATATTATCTTCCTCGCTTAAATATGGCTTAAATTGAGCATATTGAAACCCAGCATGTACACAATAATATTCCCCGACTTTACAACACAACTTTAATTTTTTAAAAAACTTTGGGTCTATGTATTTGTTGAAATCAGTAGCTTTACTTCTTGTCCAACCAGGACAACAATAGAAAGTATTTTTTGACGGAATTATTTTTGGCGTATAAGATGCTAAATATGCTAAATCATGGTTTCCAAGTAAAAAATTAAACCTTTCATCGTCTAGTTTATCGTTTATCCACTTACAAACATTTTTAATAGAGAAATGCGTAGTATTGTTTATGTTATCGAATGTATCAAAGAAATCCCCTAAAAATACAACATTATCAAAGTCCTTTTCTTTTTCAAGAATTGCGTCAGCGAAACCTAAATTTTGATGGATATCGGGGATTATGATTGTTTTACCTTTGTTTATTTTTTTCATCTTCTTTTGTTGCTTTTTCTTCCGCTATATCCATTTACTGGTACAGGTTTCCCTTGTGCAGAACGTTTCTCTGCTATATGCCGCTTCGAATGCGGATATAGAACCAGACGAGCTAGGCGATGTCTTAGTCGCTGGCTTCGTTTTAGTTTTTTGGTTTTTTGTAGTCATAATCATATTAAGTCAGGAAAAATAAAAAAAGTCAAGCAATTATTTGTAATTTTTTAAAAATAATTTTTTCTCGTCAAAAATAACGTAATCAGAGCTTTCCTGCCAATCCCCGCAATTAACATATAAAACTGAATCAAAATTTCTAATTTTTGCAGTATGTATATGCCCGACTATAACAACCCCACAACCCTTTTCTTTTGCATATCCAGCTACTAGATTTTCAAAATTATCTATATAAAAAGAAGCATTTTTTACTCTCTTTTTTATTAATTGGGATATACTTTTTTTGTGTTTAAATATTTTTTTTGAAAGAGAATTAAATCTTAAAAGAAAAGCGTAACCGAAAGAACCAATGACTGATAAAAACTTTTTGTTCTTTGATAGCCAAGAATCAAATAAATCTCCGTGAGTAATTAAAACTTTATAGTCGCCGATGTTTAATATTTTTTCTTTGCAAAATTCAATGTTATTGATTTTCTCTCCAATTAAAAACTCTAATTGCGAGTCGTGGTTTCCAATTATCCAAGTTACTTTTATCCCGTCATTTGCTAATTTTAATATTCTTCTTAGAATTTTTAACTCTGTTTTTGTAAAATTTATTTTATGCCATAGATCTATAATATCGCCGACTAAATATAAATTCTCACATTCTATATTTTTTAAAAAATTAAAAAGCTTTTCTGAATTGTTATATTTGCAACCCATATGGGAATCAGATATAAAAATATGCTTTGATTTTATCATCACCCAATTTTATTAAAGAATTCTATTATTTTATCTTGGAAATCTTTTTCTTCATAAATTTCTGAATGAACTACCCTTGCGGAGCCTTGCCCTAAAATACAAAACTTATATTTCCATGTTTTTTCATGGTATATCTCGTCAATAATAAAAAGAAATATTTCGCCGAAGCTTTGTTTGATTCTATGACCGCCGAAATTAATTTCTCTGCTTCCTTGGTGTTGCCTTGTGAATCTATTAACTTTGCCGATTTTCTCTAACTCAAAGTTGTTTTCCAAGATTTTTTTGCGGAAGTCTGTTTTTTTTATTTTCATTTTAATAATTTATAATTTATTTTTTAAAAGTTTTACAATAAAATCTACGGAGTCTTTTCCCTGAATTGCTATAACCGAATTAGCTCTTTTCATTTGTTTTGAAATTCTTTATGAATAAAAATTTTTAATCTCTAAATAAACATCGTATTCTGGTAAATAAAAATCTAAATGTAAAGATCCCTCTTGCTCATGAAGATATTTTATACCAGCTTGATCCAAGGATTCTGCTATTTTTTTTCAAGTGGGCATGTTATTCTATCATTCATTTTATAAAAAAGGGGGCTGTAGATTTTACAACCCCCTTTGTATTTTGTTATTCAGAAAAGTTGTTAAGCGTTAACTCTTTTCAATTCAGCCAATTCTTTTTTCAAATCGGCAAGCTCTCTTTCAGCGTAACGCACTTCAATAATGTACTTGACCAAATCAAGTTTCAAATTAAGAGTTGTGCTGCCTCTTTTTTCGGTCACAGAATCTGGAATAAAGCTTTCTTGCTTTGTTTCTTTCAACTCTGCGTTGATACTTTGAGCCAAACGATCCAAATCTCTTAAAGACAAATCCCACAATTCTTCAATTGTCAAATTGCCTTTTCCAGACATGAAACGTAGCTTGTTTCTTGTTGCTTTTTCGAACATTTGTTGTGTTTCCATTTTTTTGTTTTTTATTGTTATTGTATTAGTTCATTCAATTGTTTATTTGATATTTCTTTATTATATCCTTAAATCTTTTCTTTGCGTATATTATCTGTGCTAATTTTTTATTCATTACATTATACTTTTAATACTTGTTTTATATTTTTTTGCGATTGGGATATTTCGGCCAAAACCAAAACTTCTTTTATTAACTCTTAAAATTGGCGGCATGATTCTCCTTTTGTACTCATTTTTCTCCACCATATTAATTATTTTTTCGATTTTGTCAATGGAAATTTCCTTAATTACAGAAAAACACCGTTCTTTTTCTTCGAAACTAAGTAAATCCCCCTCTAAATATAATTTTAAAACATTATCTAAAATATGATAAGGCGGTAGACTATCAGTGTCAACTTGCCCCCCCCATAATTCCGCGCTCGGTTCTTTATCAATAACAGATTTTGGGACAACTTCACAACCATAATAATTATTCATCCATTTTGCGAGAGTATATACCTCTGTTTTGTAAAGATCCCCTATAACAGAAATTCCCCCAACAGTATCCCCTAAAATTGAAAAATACCCCATAGAAGACTCTGATTTATTACTCGTATTTAATACTAAAGCCCCAAAATCATTGGAATATTCCATTAATTTTCTTGCGCGAATTCTTGGTTGAATATTCTCAATTGTTAATCTCTTGGGCTGTTGAAATGTTTCTGTGTAATTTTTAATTGCCAACTCTACTTCTTCGCCGATTGGCATTGTATATAAATTAATACCCAACTCATCACATTGCTTTTTGCTATCTGTGATACTTCCTTCGCTAGAAAATTTTGATGGCATTGTAATACACTCAATATTATCTTCGCCTAATATTTTAGCTGCTAAAGCAATTACTAAAGCCGAATCAATTCCCCCACTCGCTCCGACAACAGCTTTTGTGAAGCCATTTTTCCGAAAATAATCTTTAAGTCCGATTTCTAAAGAATTAAAAATATAAGTATATTTGTCGGAAGTAACCGTACTAATTTGTGTATTAGGAGATTTTTGTGTATTAGGAGATTTTGTACTTACAACTTGATTTGCTTCTCTAATTTCTTCTCTAAATCCGCACATAGTAATAACATCATCCCCATCAACATAAAAAGAATGCCCATCAAAAATTAATTCGTCATTTCCGCCGACTTGATTAACATAAACAAACGGAACCTTATAAATTTTAGAAAGCTTTCGATACATATCATAACGGTCGTTATGTTTAAGAATATCACTAGGAGAAGCGTTTAGGGTTATAATGGCTTCGATATTTTTGCTAGAATTTTTATACGGGGAAAGGGGATCTGCATTGTATATTTTTCTACTAACAAAATTAGAATCATCAAAACAATCTTCGCATATTAAGATTCCAACATCTCCATATTTACTATTGAAAACAACGCCGCTTTCTTTCCCAACTTCAAAGTATCTGCTTTCATCAAAGATATTATAAGTTGGTAACAATTGTTTGTTGTATGTTTTGGAAATTTTTCCGTCTTTAATATGAACTGCCGAATTAAAAAGAGGTTTGCCTATTTTATTGTTTTCTGTGATGCATCCCACGATTATTTCTGCGGGATTATTAAACGTTAATTCTACAAGTTTTTCAAGATAACAGTTTTGTTCTTCAATAAAATCTTTACGAAGCAACAAATCATTCGGTGGATACCCTGTTAAAGCTAATTCGCTATATACATGAACCCCTTGGAAATTTGGACCGTAATTTTGCTTTATTTTTAGAAAATTATTTTCTATATCTCCAACTGTGAAGTTTAATTGGTGTATTTTGAGGTTCATATTATTGTAATTTTTCTTTAACCATAGAGGAAATTTTCTTAATGTCAACACTAATCCCGAATTTTTCCTTGATTTTCCCAATCACCTTGCCCATATCTCTCATAGACTCTGCCCCAACCTCTTTAATATATTGGTCTATCATATCTGGGTATTCAGATTCTAAAACTTTTTCTGGCAACAAATCGTCTAATACTTCTGATTTTTCAAAAAATAACAAAGACTCCGATGGTTTTTTATCTTTGAATAACTCATAAGAATCTAAGAATGCTTTCTTCTCTTTTTCGATAACAGAATAAATTTCGTCCTCTGAAAGCGTTTTGTTTTCTCTATTTTCCCTTTCTTGAATCGCGGATAAAACAGATTGGTATGCCAACATTTTTGTTGGTTCTTTATTTTTGCGCGAAGCAAAGATATAGTCTTGGATTGTTTTTTTGTTCATTTTTTTATTTTCCTTTCTTTATTAATTGTTTCTGCAACCATAGAATGTATTTTAGATTCTTTCGACTAATACAAGCCTAACTGTTTCTAGCACTTCACTCATAATTTCTAATTATTAAATTTGTATAAGGAATCAAAGGCACCCCATATTCTGAATACTCTTGAAAATCAACTGTAATCACTTCGCCAATATATTTTTCTTTGTTTTCTAAAACCTCTCTTAAAAATTCCATTGTTCCACGAACATTAGACTCGAAAGTTTCTCCGTTGTCAAGCTCACAAACAATCTTTTTTGCACAACCGCCCCAGTTTCCTTTTCCCCCTAGAATATCAACAATTTTAAACTCAGCGTCAATAAAGTTCTTTACTTTTAAAAGATCATGGGTTCTTTTGTGTTGATAAGGCATATCCTTGATTCTAAGAATTGCACCTTCATGGCCTTCGTTGATAATTTTTTCGGCAAATTCTTTTACTTCTATTTCATCGTTTGCGTATTCCCAAATAACTTCTTTGCAGTATTTTGATTCTTTGACTATTTCTGTTATTTGCTGAAATCTTTTTTCATAAGGAACGCCTTCTTTCCCTTTAAAGTATCCGTCATAAACATAAAAACGAACTATTTCCTCTGATTCTTTTATTAAATCATCTGTTAGATCTTTTTCTTTTCTTGTTACGGCTACTAATTTAATCAATCTATTTAAATTGTTGCGCAAGTCTTCGTTAAAAAGTTCCCCATCCAAAACTAAATCTGGATACTTTTCAAAAATAGGTTTTAAGGATTCTTTTATGTGTTTTATATTAAAAAATTCCTCCCCCTTTCTTGAGTTTGCGGAATCTTTACTTATTACGCATCTTGCCCCGTTATATTTTATGTTCATTATAACGGGCCAAATGATTTCTTTTTTTCGATTTTTAAATGGTTTTGCTAAAACAGGTTGAATCCAAGACTCTTTATCTATGTCTTCAATGTTTTCGTAATGCTTTTGTTTCTTTTTCTTTTTGAATTTTGCCTCTGCTTCTATAAATGCTTGTTCTTCTGGAGTTGTTTCGTTCTTTTTACCGATATTTTTTACCTCGCAGAAAGTCGGTTTATCAACAACAATAGATCCACCTTGAATTCCATGTTCTGACCAGAATTTATTATCTTCGACTACAATAGTCCATTCTTGGATTGAGCCGCTTGTATTGCGCTTGTAAAGTGTTGGAAATTTTTTCATTATTTTAGTTCCTTGATTATCTTTTCTAATCTATCGAAAGATTTTCCTGTTATATTTGTAAGGCTGTAATTATTATTAATAGTTTTCTATGGCGTGAATTAAATATTTAAGGTATAAAGGATCTTCACAACTAGCCTTCCCAGAGTCAGCCGATAACTTTGCCACTGGTTGACCATTGCTCTTCGTAACCTTCATTACAATAGACGGAACTTTAATTCCAACATCATTAGTTAAATCTGTTCCTATTCCAAAAATTGGCTCTATTTTCCCGCGACAATATTTTTCTATTTCAATTGCTTTTCGAATATTTAAGCCATCTGAGAATACAATTTTTTTAAACATAGGATCAATATTAAAATCTCTATACATTTTAACAATCATATCTGTATATTCAAAAGGACAACCACTGTCATGCCTTACTCCATCATACCCTTTTGCTAAGTCAAAGGAAAAATCCTTCAAAAACTTTTCATCCCCAAAGGTATCTGTCAAACAAATAGCTAATTTTCCCTTATATTGATTTAACCATTGTTCAAAGATTTCTTTTTGGGAATTTTGAATTGGATATAAACTCTGAACGCCCATAAAAATTTCATGTCCCATTGTACCAATCGGAGTAGAGTCATATTTTCGCGCCAGATTAACATTTGAAGTCCCAGAAATAAGATTGTTTGAATTAAGCATAGAAAAGATATATTCTTGCCATTCCGCGCTGAATCTTCTTCTTGTTCCAAATTCTATTAAATTAATTTGGCTTTCTTTAAGGTACTTGATTTTTTCAATTATTTTTTCTGTACCATAATGTATTTCGAATGGAGTCCCATATTTAAAACTTTTCTCGCCATAAATTTCATTCACTATGCTCAAAACGATTGTCTCAAATAATATAACAGACAACCAACTACCTTTTGCTCGTAATTTCCAAGGCTCTGATTCATCATCGTTCTTTTCGAAAACCAATTGCGATGGATTAAATCTAAAATCTTGCAACCACCTTATAAAGCTATCTCTAAAATAACCCAAAGATTGCAAATATTTTTTTTCTTCATTAGTAAGTTTTAGGATTTTTAGTTTATTAAATTCTTCCAAAAGATCTGATGGCCTGATAATATTATAAAAATCAGTGGCTTCCGCATTACGGCATTTAAACGTGTATTCAATTTCTACATTACTGAACCTATCATAAACCATTTGCGCAACGGTTAATTTATAAAGATCTAAATCTAGTATGCTTTTTATAATCATATTAGTGGTGGGTCATTGTTTTTTTGTTTTTTGCTAAGTTAATTATAGTATCTAAATTCACTGGAGTATAATCCCAAAGATTTACTCCCATGTCAAACACTTTATGTTGATAATAGTCTTTTTGCTTGCCGATGAGGTTTCCATGAACATGACCGTGAAGATGAATTGCGTCCCTATGGCATTTGTTCCACTCCAAAATCGGGAAATGAAACATACAAAACATCTGTCCTTTATATTTCAACTCATAATAGTCTTTTACCCAAACAAGTCTATCTCTAAAATCTTTATTATTTAAAGCTTTAAAATCGTGGTTGCCTTTAATAAAATGAATATTACCATTAAGTCTTTCAATTATTTTAATAGCTTTTTGTGCAGAAAAACAAAAATCCCCAAGATAATAAACATCTTCATTTGGTTCGACTACTTTATTCCAATTGGCGATATTAATTTCATCATGTTCTTGAATATCTTTGAACGGCCTATTATCATATTTCATGATATTGACATGAGAAAAGTGTATGTCGGAGATTGCGAATTTATTGTTTTCTTGCATTTTATAGAGTTGTTTTAAATACTAAATTTCATTGTAAATCTTTCTGGCCTCTTTTATTTCGCGAAGTCGTTTATATTTCTCTCGGATTGGTCTCCGTATTAATGAATAAGGGGTTCCGCTTCAACTGGAAAATGGAGTGTTTCCGTATTCCAAGTTTTTGCGCCATTTAATACTCTTCTAATGTAGGGGATTATTTTGGATTTTTCTTCTTTTGTTAAAATCTTTTTCATACTAATTTCTCCTGATTAGAAAGTCTACAAATTACAACATCAATACCATAATCCGCCGCTAATACTTCGATCATTTTCAAAATAATAGGAAATCTAGCTCCAGCCAAATTACTTGCAATTCCGTAGGGCACTAAAATCTTATATTCTTTATCTTTGATACACGAAAACAAGCCTTTCACGCAATCGTGAAAAGCATCATAACTTGTGTCTCTATCCCCCAAACTATCTCTTGTAAATTTATATTGACTATAAAAATTGACTATAATCTTGTTTTCTGCAACTTTGGCGAAAGAATAAGTTCCTAATTTGTTGCTATCGCCTTTTCTTGTTGAACAATCTGCTTGGTATGCTTCTGGGTATTTTTCGCGAATTAAGCGAGCAACACCACTCCCCATTGTATGAAAACAATTTGCTTGATGAATTATTACAGCTTTTTCTGACTCCTCAAAAACCTCAAAAATATCTGCTTCTATAATTTTGCAAGTTCCTGATTCATAAAGTGTATGGTATTTACTTAATTCTTTCATTTCATTTATTAGTGAGTGTTTCTTTGCCTCTTTTTGTTATTGCTATCCATCTTCCCCATCCAGTAATAAATCCATCGCTTTCTAATTTTGGCAATAGTATTTTATAAAAAAAATTTTCATTCAACAAATAATCATTCTTTTTAAGGGTATTAAATGTTTTCTTTTTTGTGGTAAATGGAAATCTTTTTTTTGATAATTCTTCAAGAATAAGGACGTTCAATGTTCTCATTGTATATTCTAGGTAATAACCAGAATGGCTACTATAGAAATTATCTTTTTCTGGTTTTTTTCTTTTGCTTTTCATTGATTCTCAGGATATTTCCACTTATGGGTTACTTTATATTTTTCGTATGGAGTAATTAACTCATATTTATCATTCTCTGTCAAGCGTAAAATCCAAACTTTTCCATTCGATGGGTTCTTTATTTCCTCAAACTGCTCAACGGTCAAATGCAAAAACTTCATAAACTTTTATCAACATTTCCCTCTGATTGTCCGTGTCTGATTATGTATATGTATTTTGGCTTCATTTGCTATTCAATTTATATAATTTATTCGCACAAGCTACTAACGTTTGATTTTTGTCGGAAAAAAGTAGATCCTCCGAATTCAATGGCGAGTCTAACACTTTTATGCGCGAATTGTCAACAAAAATCTCTATATTTTGGCCGTTTTTCGCAACAGAAACCCCTTTTTCTAAAACTGTAAAATCAAAATCGTCCAAATCAACTTTCTCACTTCTATATGTATATGTTCCATCTTTATTGAAACAAAAAACACATCTAAAATAATAACCACTTTTTTCTATAGTAAAGACAGCAACATTATTTAAGTATTTTACTTCAAGAATTTTTAATCCATTCAACTCTTTTAAATAGGTCTTTTTCGCTGTATTGTTTTTCGGCGTAATAATATTAACCTTATTAAAAATCTTATTTCCATCGTCAAAAGGCCAATATTCGACAACACAGCCATCAAATAATTCATAGTTCCAAAAAAGATTTGCCACTGGTTTATTTGAAGCCAGCAACTTTTTCATTTTGCTTATTTTAACTTCATAAAGGCTGTCTGCTTTTTCAATATAAATATTATTTTCATAAACAAAGAAATTTTTCGCCGCTATACTGCATTTATCTTGTTTTGTGATATTAAAAACTTCTATTGTTGACTTAGCTTTATCTAATTCTACAATATATGGTTCATTATTTAAAAATAAGAAGTCCCTTTTTATATTAGAATTTGCGTTTAATGATAGATTGAACTTGTTGCCATTTTTATAAAAACTATTTTTCGTTAATACATATTGAATCCCGAAATCATATTTTACAGATGCGATTATAGAATCAAAATCTTTTATTAATTCTAAAGAAAAACTTCCATTACTAGAAATTATTTTTGGCGTTACTTTTCCAATTTTGATTTCTTCGTCGTCTGACTTTGGCGGCTTTATTCTTTCCCCATGCTCGAAAACCTTTTGAAACCATTTTAAATGACTTTTCGGAATGACACCCCAATCTTGTGAGGCTGGCGGCAATTTGCTTTTATTATTAAAAACAGAAATTCCATCCTCCAATCTTTTCAACCAATCTTTTATTCCGTAGTCTGGGTGTCTGCCTTTGTATGGATGCGAACCCATATACAATTCAAACATAACTATTCCCCAAGAAAACCAATCGCTTTCTTCTGTAAATTTTTTATTTTTAACAAGCGGGTCGCGGATACTATCCATGATTGCAGTTGCTGGGTAGTTCTTTGTTTGATAGCTATCTACGTCTATATGATAAGGTGTTTTATAATCTCTGCTTACAAGAAAATTAAATGGATTGTAATCTACCACCAAAGTTTCATTTTTATGTACAAACTCTAATACTTCTCTAAAGCCATCTACCAATGCTTTAATATTTTCTGGCGATACGTTGTTTTTATTTCTGTATCCTTTGTTAAAAAGTTTTACTAAATATTCGTTGTTTTTTATATAGGGCATCGAAAAACCTATATTTTCGCCCTTTGTATTTTGGATGGGAAATTTCGGGCATAGAATTTCTTTTCTATTTAACTTGGCAAGTTCGCCGATTTTTCCAGAAGAGATACATTTATTTTTTTCATGGTAAATCTTATAAGCAAATCCATCTTTCGTATAAATAGAAGCTTCTCCGCCTTGAGAAAGATAATTATTTTTTGATAAAAATATCTCTCTATTGTTTTCTATTATTTTCACTTTTAATATCCAAATTTAGTATATAAATTTTTTTTATCGCCGACTTCTTTTTCCCCATCAATGAATTTTTTTATATCTGCCATGACACTTTCGTTTTCCAAAATTTCTTTAGCTGTTAAACCAGAGATTTTTAATGTTAGTTTTTTCTGTGGCTGTAATGGTTTTAATTTAGAGTTCATCGTATAAATCTCTTAGTTTTAACTTTTCTTTCAGGTCTTCTAAACTTGAAAATTCAATCTCGAATTCTTGATTGCTATCTTCTTTTATTGTGCTCATATTTTTTATTAATATTTTTTCTTGCGATTCTATTGTGGATTCTATAAGTTTTTGGGGATAACAAGATCCAGACATAGGTCGGTAGCTGGAAAAACTACTATTTTCCATAATTTTGAGACGGTTTATTCTTCGGGACTTGGCTGGCTATTATTTTGGCGAAATCTTCATTCTTATCATATTTTTTAGCAAAAAGATTAATAAATCCATCACTAATTGCTTTTTCTGCTTTAACATACAAATCTTTTATCATATATAAATATTCCTTCCAAATGGGGCTGGACCGACATTCTCTGTTAACAAAGTAATTTGTTTTGCGCGGGTTCTTTTCACATTCCAATCTGTATAACCATCTGTAATTGTTAATATAACATTCGGCTTTAATTTGTCAACATCCTCAATCGCTTTTCTCATCGAAGTTCCGCCGCCACCTAAAGCACAAATACTTTCGATGCTTTTAACTTGCTGTATGTTGTGTATTTCACAATCGGCGGAAATTATTTTTACATCATCGAATCTTTTTAATATAGCATTGACCTCCGACAAAACTTTGTTTCCTTCTGAATTCATTGACCCAGAAGTGTCTAGAATTACTGCGATAGATGGTTGCCTAGAATATGGAGAAGGAAAAATTAAATCGCCGCAATTTCTTCTATGATTAATTTTTGAATAAGTGACATCATCATAGCCCCTTTTGATTATGCTTGCTATTCTACTTTTTAATTCTTTTCTATAATCGACTTTTGGCGGGGCCAATTGAAAATCTGCCCATATTTTCATTCCAATTGGAACATTCCCCTTTTCTTTAGAATGAGACTTTATGGCTTTTGCGGTTTCTTTTATAATACAATCAGCCATATACCCATCTATCCCTTCATATTCCTCTGGTGTTCCTCCGTCTTTTGCCTCATTATATTCCCATTCCCTTTTTATACCATCCGAACAAGATCCTCCAAAAGTTGATTCCCCGCTTTCTTTCTCGCTCTTTCCTTTCTCGCTCTTTCCTTTCTTTTTTTCTTCTCTATAATACTCTTCAGCGGTTAATCCATCCTCCATCGAAATTTGGTGGGGAAGACAAGAATCGAAAGGAAAAGGGAGGTCTTTTATGTCATCGTTTATTTCTCTATCTGTGGCATGATTCCAAGCCATAGCTTCTCTATTTGAAATTCTTTCGTGGTGTTTTCTTAGTAAGTGGGATAGCTCATGAATTAAAACTGTGGCAGTTACTTTTTCCCCCCATTTTTCAATTGTTTCTTCGGAATAATAACATCTCCAGAATTTATCTACACCCATTGTTTTCAAGCCGTCAACTTTGATCATTTTCATAGAAAACAATCCAGTAGAGTAATAGGGAAACTTATGGGCCGCATAATATCGGGCCATTCTTATTTTTTCACTTTTATCCATTTTAAGAACCCTCTAGGGACTTTCTTACTTCAACGAATTTTCTTATAAGACTTTTTTCAAAAATCTTGGGAATACCATAGTTTTTATTGATATTTTTTAGATTTTTAGAAGACATAACGGCGATATCAGACTTCTTATTTTGGCAAAGATGTTCTAATACTTCCCATCCTTTGTTCCATCTTTCCTCACTATTATTGTCTCTAATTCTATTAATCACGTTATTAATAGTTAACATAGAAATATCATCTCTTTTTGAAATTTTCCAGCTTCTTGGCTTTCTTAGAATTTCTTCTGGATCTGGCAAATCCAATGTTTTTTTCCAATTTACAAATTCAATTGCTGCTGATTCTCCAACGCAACCAGCAATAAAAGGGAAGGGATCTTCATTTAAAGATTCTGAAGCCGCAATAACAGTCGCCACGTTTGTCCAAGAGCGATACGAAGGCCAAGCCTTCCCTTGATTATCTCTGTCTTCTGGCATTTTGTTTGCTAGATCAGAATTTAAATTCAAGAAAGACGCCACATAATTTCTTGCGTCTTGAATCCCGTCTTTCCAATTTTTCGGCAAATCAAAATAATCCTCTGATTCAAAATTAGAAAGTAGTTTATTTGTCCACGTATTTAGATCCATTTTCCAATCCAAGTGACAAAACCTATTCGCCATAGGCGGTTCCAAATCGCTTCCATCTGCCGCTTCTTCTGGTGGATTTGACGCCGCTATAATAATAGTAGAATCTGGAAGAGAAAAAGAGTGAATTTTGCGACTTTGAATTAATGTCAAAGCTGGAGCTTGAACGCTTGGCCTTGCAGTCGTCAATTCATCAAAAAACAAAATACTTTTCTCTGCTTTCTCTAGCCTTTCCAACCAATCTGGCGGAGCAAAAACTGTTCTTCCGTTTTTAATAAAAGGAATGCCACCGACATCTGATGGGTCTCTTTGGCTTAGAACCAATGTTTCACAATGATAGCCGAGTTTTCTAGCTATGCTTTCTATCGCCGATGATTTTCCTTGACCGGGACTTGACCAATAAATTGTAGGTATACCCGCAAATGCTGGAATTAGTTGTTTCATATTCTTATGTTTTAGTTTATTGTTTGTTATTGAATACCACAAGACTCAAATCATCGAAATGGCTCAGGTTTTCTTTTTTTTGAGTTTTTTCGAATTTTTCTAATCTTCTTTCAACGAATTTGCCAGAAAAGTTCTTAAAGTCAAGCATTTTTTGTATGGAAATTATAGATTTTTCATCTGAAAAGGATTCTATCCCGTCACTCGTTAGAGCTATCCATTCGTAATCAAGGCAACCTGAATAAAAATGCGTTTGGTTTTTGTCCGAGAAATTTAAATCTTGTTCTGGAACGCTTTCGCATTTAAGGTTACTAAAAAAACTTTCTTGCTTTCTTTTATATTCCCCACTTAAAAATTCACCCCTATTATTTTTAAAAAAAGAATAAAACGGATAAAAAGGAGCAGAATTTTCAAACTCGATTGTTGTTCTTTCTATATGACCACTTTTGTATTTAACAACAATATTTCCGTCTCCAAATATGCCATATTGTGTGATATTTTTTTTCTTGTGGTGCAAGACACATAAAAGAGTAGAAGAAAGGCTTTCTTCTAATTCTGAAACAATAAATTGACTATTCTCTAATCTAGTAAAAATGTTTATCAAAAACATATCCCAGAAGTTTTTCGTTTCAAAGATTTTTTCTAAACTATCTAAATTATTTTTTGCGGCATGAGCAACCAATCTTGCGCCGAAATCTGTATTTTTAGCTCCACTACAACCGTCACAAAGAAAACCATAAACAAAATGTTCTGTTTCTCCATGAAGCGCATAATCTTGACAAACTTTATGTTTATCACCGATAATATAATGCGAATCTATATTCATTTTTACTCAGATAAAATATCTTTTTTGTTCTGCAAACTTTTCTCTTTTTATTTTTGCAATTACTTTGTCGCCTATTTTCATTATATTATCCCATTCCACAAAAGCCTTTCAATAATCGGATTATGCAATTTCTCTATTTCTGGCAATTTTTTTGTTTTAAACCACTTTAATTTTTGTATGTCGTCTTGGGCTTTAAACTTAGTGCCTTCTTTTATGGAAACTTGAAAAACGGAAGTTCTAATCTTGTTTTTTGTTTTATTGTATCTTGGATCATCAATGTTTATATTTCCTAGATAACGAAGGTCTTCTTCTTTTACTGTAATATTTGTTTCCTCGAATAATTCCCTTATCGCGTCTTCTTCATAATCTTCGCTATTTGGATCGGCAAAACCGCCAACGATGCGCCAAGAAGTTTGATTTGTTTTTTGTGCCAAAAGAACCTTTGTTTGCTCCAAATTAGTTATTACAATATCAACCGTTGGAATAACCGTTGGAAATTGATTATTTAAACAATAAACTATTCCTTTTTGGAAATCCTCATTAAGAATCTCTTTGTTTATTGATTCTCTGACCTCTGTTGCGGAAATGTTTTCCTCTGCTTGAATGTCTTTTTTCTCGAAAGAACCGTTATAAGGAAAGGAATCTCTGCTTCCATAAAGGGTAATTTTGTCGTAGCCTTTTATTTTCTTGATTTGGGAATCTAAATTTTTAGACCAAATATCTAAATTGTATACATCTTTAATTTCTAGAAAATGTAGTTTTGGACTTTTCTTTAATAACAGTATGCTTTTTATGTATAGCAAACACCTTTTTATGATGCATTTTCTGTAATTAAATGATAAAGGGTTTCTATTGGTTTTGCCATCTAATTTCGATGAGCCAATAAAAACTGCTATGCCATCGACCTTATTTTTTAAAATAACTTCTCTAAATAAATTTTCGTGCCCTTCTGTTAAAAATGGGGACTGAAATCTACCGACTATTACTGCTAGTTTTTTTGACATTTTTTTATGTATTTATTATATTTACGGATTCCACTCGGGAATTTTTTCATATTCTTCTTTAGACATAGAAACTTCTTGTATTTCGGCAATTGATTCTTTCCCTATTAAATCGAAAAGCTCTTTAATTGTCGAGTTTTTTGGGAGTATCAAATCTTGAATTCCTCCGTCGAATATGATTTTGTAATACATAATATTAGTCGAAATGTATCTTGATTTTTTTTACTTCTGAGATCGGGAAAATAATAATATCTTTTTCATCCCAAAAAGAAACAACTTCATTATTATCTCCAAAAGGAGTAGTTTGTCTTATCATTTTTCTATTATTTAAATACTAAGATTTGTGCTAGGACCACCAGTTCCAAGGCTTTGGCTCGAACTAGAAATAGACCTAGAAACGAAATCTGCTAATTTAGCCAAGCTTTTTGCGGTAACTCCGTTGATGAAAATGAATTGATCCAAGTTAGCCTCTTGCGCGAAATCTTCTAGATCTTTTTTAACATCAGATTCTTCCCCGACCCCAATCAAGATTGTCTTGATGCTCTCAATTTGCTCATCCTTTTTGATTTGAGAGATTTGATTCTTGATCTTTTCTCTGTTTCCGACTTTAGAACAGTTTTCCCAACCATCGGTAACAATAAAGACAACTCCATTGACCAAATAATCTTGACTTGTTAGGTTATTTCCATAATGGGAAACAGATTCTATACTAGACAAACAAGCGTCATATAAAGCTGTTGTCCCACCAATTTTTAGATCGATCTTGGATTCGTCAATATCCTCTAGATTAACAAAGCCGTGTAATTCATCTACACTATTCGAGAAGGTGGAAGCTCGAACCAAAATACTTTCTGACGTAGGAATTTTTCTACAAGAAGCAATAATTTCTTTGTAAGCTTTTTCCAAATCATCTTTGAAAGAGTATACCGAAGAACTAACGTCCAACGCTATATTTACCAAAGTATATTCGGAAGCTTCTAGCTCATCAATTCTTTTACCGCTAAAAGCAAATTGGCTGATAGTTTTTGCTACTTCTGTGTCTGTTTTATTTAATAGTTTGCCCATTTTATTTTTTGTTGTGTGTTTTTTGTTTTTGCGTTTTAAAAATTACTTTTTTCTGAAAATTTCTTTGCTACTTTTTGATGAGTCCCAAAATAAATATCTACTTTTTCTTTTATAGTTTCAGTTGATAAGTCTGGGCGCATCTTATTAGTAAAGGTGAGAACAAAATATAATATTGCTTGTGATAAAAATGAATTGAGTTCTTGCATTTTTTTATCAGATTCTGAATCTATTTTTATAATACCGCTATTTGGTATATCTATAAACTTAATTAAATTATTAAATTGTTTAAAAGCGTTCGGATTTTTTTCTGTGTCATAACACTTTTTAAAACAAAACATCGTTGTCGGGATATTATTCTCTGATAGAGTCTTCATACATTCTTGAATAATGTCTTCCTTTTCTTTTTCTTCTGGAAATTTTTCAAGAAACTCTCTGTTCTTTTTATCCGCTTCTGCCTGTTCTGCCTCGAATTGCTCTATATTTATATTTTTTCATTTTATTTTTCTTCTACTGAGATAATATTTCTGTATTTTGAAAAGATAGGGAGTCTAAAGCCGTATACGGATGCTTCGTATTCTTCATTTTTTTGAATATTTCCGTAAATATCTGAACTATCGAATTTAAAATACATAATAGAATCGGTATTCTCAAACGTTTCTTCTTTCGTGTAGATTAAATATTTTGAATCACCGCTTTTAACAATTCTTTCTTTATCTGTAACTACTATATTTAGAGTTTCCTTTGTTATATATGGATAGCTAATAAAAGCTGCCACAACAAATAAAATAATAGCTACTACAATATATACTTCTTTGTTTTTCATGAAAAGAATTTGTCGGAAGTTGTAATTTGGATTCCCTTGCTTTTTGCCCAATTCATAAAATCATCATGAAAAGACTCAAAACCAGTTACTGGACTCATACAATCTTCGAGAAGGACTAATTTTTTGGCTTGTTCTTCTCCGAATTGATCAACACAATCTTCTATTGTTGTTTTAACACAGTGGGAGCTTGCTTGACCCGACACAAGGATTCTGTCTGCTTCTTGTAACCTTTGAATAAAAGATGTATTAATATCTGTGCTTGGGTCTTCTGGGTCAAGAACATCAGCTTGAATAGCAGAATAATGTTCTGTAAATGGATTTGAACCCTTCGTTACCCAATCTACCAAAGCAAATTCTTTTTGCCATTCAATCAACGCATCAGAAAAAGAAGGAAAAACAGCATAACCTTTTGTGCCGATCAAACAATGTTCTGGCCAAATAAACAAACTATACCTGCCGTTTTCTTCTAGCTTTCTAACATAGGATTCTGCCCTTGATTGAAAAGAGGGATTATAAGTCTTATATTTACCGTTTTTAACATCTTCTAGACTGATTGGGGTAAATGGCGAAGGATGGTTCCCATTACTATCAACCCAAAAAATAGGGTGAGCAACATGAACCACTTGATGACTATCCAATGTTACTCGAACATCATCAATTTTTTCTTTATGCTTGATTAGCATCGAAGCCAATCTATCCATATCTTTTTCCGCCCCATTGACATAAAGCGAACCGTTTGGATCGCAGAAATCATTTTGCGGATCAATTGTTAATAGTGTGATTTTCATATTTTTATTAGTGATTAGTTATTAGTTTTTGATGTATAAATTTTAAAAATTACTATATCTTTTTCTTTGTCTACAAAGTAATCATATTTATAAACTTCAACGTTCTTTTCTTTGGCGGGAAATTCATCCCCGAAATTTGTAATTATATCGCTTAGTTTTATTTCTTGGTATTGAATGTAAAGATTTTGTTTTTTTTTGGCATTTTATTCCTCTTCGTTTTTTTCTTTGTTTTTAATGTGTTCTTCTAGTAATCCAGTAATAAAATCAGAAACCTCCTGATCTGTCAAATCTTTTTTTTCTTTGCCCAATTTTTCTGCAACCATTTGGTCAAATTCGTCAGTAGTTTCTACTTCAGCATTAACGCTTCCGTCTTTATTCTCTCGAACGTTTAGAAACTTGATAAGTTTTTTATTTTTGCTATCTTTCATGGTTTTTATTATGAATTTTTTTTCGGTTTAGTCAAGGGTTTTTTGCGGGGTTTCTTATTTTTTTTGAAAATATTGTCGTAGTTGCCTCTGAATTTAGAAAAATTAGTTACTCTGTTTTTATCGCCTTTGCCGTTCATATCTGGTTGCCGTTCTTTTAAACCTACAAAAATCTAAAGCCATCTTTTTAAGATATAAACTCTCGATTTTTTGTTAAATTCCTGCTTCGCGTTTCATCAGAAACTCCTAGAATAGATGCGGCATCCCTTGTCCCTCAACTGGGCCCCCCAACTGGGCCCCTCAACTGGGCCCCTCAACTGGGCCCCTCAAATTTCCTATGCACTGTATAAAAAATAAAAGTAATCGCTGATAAAATCGCGGTGATTAAAATTCTAGTTTTTGGATATTTCATTTTTGTATGTTGGTTATTTTATGAGAAAAAGTCAAGAAGATTTTTGGGATTTTTTTATTAAATCAATTATTTCCTGCTTGTCAGATTCTTTGAAGATTATTTCGTCAAAATTTCCGTATTTAGATTTATAACCAAAAATATACTTGATTCCAAGAAAAACCCTTTTTAAAAATCTTTTTTCTGACAAATGAAAGGTAAGATAAAAATCTTCTCCATCCCAAGTAAAAATCACTTGATGCTCTGGGGAAAAACAAGAACAAATAAATAATTTCTGTTCCATATTAAAAGTTCCCAAAGTTTACTTGAAAACATGGTACCCCCAATCTATTGCGAACCATTTCAACAACTTGGTCCCTGTCATCGAACCACAACAATACGTTTTCTTTGTCTGTAATATTTTTCATAAACATCTCATATTTAACAAGAGAATCTTTTCTATGATCCTTTGTATCTCTGAGTATCAAGTGAGGGTTTTCGATCCCGCATTTTACCTCTAAAAATCTGATTGTTTCATCGCGGCAAATACCAACATCTTCTCTTGCTGAGAAAAAGATAATTTTATATTGCGGCGAATCCATTTTGCCCAACACAACTAATAAGGCTTGGTTTGCTTCGTCTTCAAAAACCCTGTCTCCATCGTAAGGGCTTCTATCTGTAACTCTGTTTGCAATAGTACCATCCAAATCACAGATAATAAACTTTTCATATGAACCCAAAGAAACCTTATTTGTTTCTCCATGCCAAACTACTTTATTACCTTCTGGCAAAGTCAAGCCCAACCATTGTCTTTTAATAATATCTTCTGGGACTTTCCTTTCCCTGTTTGAATTTCTTTCGCAAGCCTCATTCAAGGAAACGGGAAAATAGTGCCATTCAATCAAAGCATCATTTTGTTTTGCAACACTTTCTAAACCAATTCTGTTTTTTGGATTGTAATGTGTCGCATCTACAATTGGAGTTTTATCTAATTGCAAAGAGTTGACCACGCGAGAATAAAGGGTATCGAAAACAAGTTTCCCGTTTGACTGGTTATTTTCGTCGCCAAAAAGTTCCTTCCTGATCGAATCACTAGAAATATAATCGGTGAATCCACTGATATTATTATTTTCGTTGGACGCCCAAGTACTTTTGCCAGAACACGAACATCCGATTGTTGCTATGATTTTTTTCATTATTGGATAGAATGCTGATTTTTTCGCAGAAGTCAAGAACAAAAAAATCATTATCTGTTTGACTTATGTTAAAAAGTGGCGAGTAAATACTATAAAGCTCTCCCGCCATTTGATATTTATATTTTGATTCTGAATTTAAAAAGTTATCTAGAAATTTTTTGTCCTCTTCTTTTATTTT
>Ga0136601_1000112_pt1 | contig 40488 bp, 55 predicted proteins | sample AntRauMFilla2699_FD_181020 | JGI IMG/M metagenome (GOLD analysis project Ga0136601, IMG submission 181020) | Saline lake microbial communities from Rauer Islands, Antarctica - Metagenome Filla 2 #699 | ecosystem: Environmental > Aquatic > Non-marine Saline and Alkaline > Saline | place...
CAATTCTAATTTTGTAATTAAATTGAAAAATTTAAATCCTTAACTTTACTTCCAATTCTATCCCAATTTAGGGTTCTGAACTTGTCCAACAAGGGGAGCCAAGTCGTGCTAGCACGAGGAGGGTAAAAACACACAGATTAATTCTGTGTGTTTTTGTTTACTGTGATATAATTTTTGTATGAAAAACTACACTCTCCAAGATTTTTTAGATATAAAAGATAGTCCAATACAGTTAAAAGAACTCACGATAGATTTTTTAAATAAAGAAGGAAATAATAAGAAACTAGCTGAAATAATTAGTGATAGGGATGATGTAGAGGTTAAGTTGGATAAGGTAAAGCTTTCTGTCCTAAAAAGAGAAATGGGACCAGTAGAAGAAAACTTAATCTTCTCTGAAGATAAAGAGAAATGGGATAGGAGAGTAGAGTCCTTTGCTAAAGATATTAAGGGTGGTTATGAGCCTCTACCGTTGATTCTAACTAACTTTTGGACCAAGTTAGACCTGTCTGATGGATCTCATAGGCACGCTGCATTAGAGAGGCTTAATGTAGGAGAATACTGGACAGTATCCTTCTTTGAAAAGAGGGTGTAGGAAGAAGAATGGTATTAAATTCATATTTAAATAAAACTATTGTGTTGCAGATGGAGAATTAAAGAATTTTCAAGGATTTTCTAATTTTTTGAGTACTTGACAATACTTCTACATAATTATATGGTGTAGAGGTATTTGATCTTAAACAACAAACTAGAAAGGAAAGAAAAAAATGAAATATTCTTCAGGAATTATCAAGCCAGATGGAGTTGAAAGAAATTTACAAGACAAGATATTTGATTGGTTTTTGGATTCAGGGTTAGTTGTTTTATTTCAAAAAACCCTAATGCTTAACCAAGGAGACATCGCAATTGTTTATAAATACTGCATGGGAACTAATCATTATCCAGAATTGGAAAAATTTATGATGTCGGGACCAGTTATTTTTTACGTAGTAAAATCTAACAGTGATGAAGCGGTAGATAGTCTTAATAGATTAGTTGGCTCTACGGATCCAAAAAACTCTCTAAAAGAAACTATTCGTGGAACTTACGGAACTAGCGTAGCTAGGAATGTAATACACTCAACTCAAAACAAAGAAACATTTAAGACAGAGATCGAACATTTTTTAACCAAAAGAGAAATATTGGATATGTTCATCTAGACTTAAGTGCAAACACCCACGTTAATACGTGGGTGTTTTTTTATGATATAATCTCAAGTATGAAAAAATTAAAAACATATTTTGAGTTAGAGGCAGGGTCAATTACAACAAGAGTCTCTGAGGGTGGTAAATTAGAGTTTTTAACAATATATAGGGTAAAGATGGACGATTTCACTCTTCCAAAGGGACATGTTGAGGATAAAGAGTCTTTAGAAGAAGCATCAGCCAGAGAGGCTACAGAAGAAACAGGGTATCCTGTGGAAACTAAAGAGTTTATTGATTCTTTTGAATATAAAGTTAAGGAAGAAAAATATGGAGAAGAGTCATTTATAATAAGACGAGTTTATTACTTTGAAGGAGAGGTGACTGGTGAGAGTAGTGGAGAAGAAAATCCAGATGAAAAAGAGGGGAAGACTGTGCCAAGCTGGTTAACTTATGAAGAAGCAATGGAGAAATTTAGCTATGATACAGACAAAGGTTTAATAGAGAAGGTTTACCAATCACATGTTGAAGGAAAATAAACACTCTCAATATTCAAAAGACATATACTCTAAAGTATTAGAGTATATTAGTGATGATGAGTGTGTGTCGGACGAAGTCTTAAAGATTGGATTAGTGGGAAGTGTTAACGATGATGAGTCTGTTGATACTTGGAGTGATTTAGATATATTGTTTATATTAAAATGTGATGCCACAGGAAATATTAAAACAAATACTCTATTAAGGTTAAGGGAATTAAATAAAAAAATAAGTTCTATTTTTGCTGATGTAGAAATATCCTTTTTGACACATACTTATGATGATCTAGAAAAGTATGTGTCTTTTGGTTATTTGGAAAATTATAAATTTGCTAGTTTCGATGTAGATAATGATTTTGTTAATTTTACTGAATATATAGACCAAATAGTTGAAAAGAGAGGAATAACAGACTTAATTAGGAAAAGATATACAATTTATCATTTAAGACATTTTAGATTCAACCTAATCAGAAAGGTTTTGCTTATTAGGGATACTAAGGGTGCCATTAAACAAATTGTTGATAAAATAATAGAGACTATGATATTGGTTTCTATTTATAATGATGAAAATATAAAAGGTAAAAAAGATAGACTCTCTTTAATTAGAGAATTAGTAGATGATCAAGACGTATTATCTATATATGAAGAATCTTTTAAAAATAGAGAACAGTGGGCAGAGATTTCTTTTGTAGAAGATGATCTTGGTATATGGTTAGATAAATTCATAAAAATAGAAAATTATTTATTAGAGAAACATATGGAGGATACTCCAGAAGAGCTTATAAATATTAATTAAACATATGAATATATTAATCATTTCTAGATACCCACCATTTCCAGGAGGAAGAGAGAATTTTGTTTTAGAGTTAGTTAATCAGCTAGGTAAAAAAAATAAAGTTCTTGTATTAACCCCCGATGTGGAGCTTATAGAGGCTGATAATATTATTATAAAGAAGTATCCAGAATCCAAAAAGGATCTTGAAGAAGTGATTGAACGTTTTAAGCCAAATATAATTAATAGTCATACTTTCTATTTGTCAGAAGATACTCTTAGTGTAGCTAAGAAGATGAATATCCCGTTCGGTATTACTCTGCATGGAGATCAATTTGCAATAGGAGATACTCAAAGACAAGATATTGTTTCAAATATAGCTAAAAAATCAGATTTTGTTATTAATGTTTCAAATAATGGAAGAGAATCATTACTTAATAATGTTAAAGAACTTGATAATAATAAGGTATCTGTTATTAGGAATGCAGTTAATCTTCAAAAATTTAATAAAGGTTTTAAATCAGTAGATTCTATCAGAAGTAATTTAGAGATAAAATCTGATAAGTTTGTTGTTGTTACTCCAACCAGGATTGCTTCATATAAAGGAGTTGAATTCTTGGTTGATACTGTTAATCTTGGTAAAAAATTCTTCTTAGAAGAGAATGTTTTGTTTTTAATATCTATTCCTAGATATCCTTTTTCTGAAGAGGAATTGGAACTTTTTGATTCTATAAAAAATAAGATAAAAGACTTAGGTATAGAAGACCTAATAAAGTTTAATTTTTCTAGTTATGAAGATATGGCAGATATTTATAGCTCAGCAGACGCTTTCCTTCTTCCTTCTGAGAAAGAACAATTTCCAATGTCTATCTTAGAGGCCATGGCATCAGAAATTCCTATAATTTCAACAAATGTTGGTGGTATACCTGAATTATTAACGGCAAATCAAGACTCAATCACTGTTGATTTTGGTGATACTCTGTCTTTATATAATGCTGTAGAGTTTATGGTACTTAATAGAGATAATATCTTAGGTAAGGTTGCTCTAGATAAAGTAAGAAGACTTTATAATATAGAGGATGTATCTAAAAAATATTTAGAAGTTTATAATATGTATATATGAACATAATATACGTAAAGAAAAATAATCTAGATAAAGATTACTTAATAGATAGAGATATTTTTTGGGACATAAAGTCTGAGGAGTTTAAAAAGAATAAAGAACCACTATGGAATGGTTCTGTTTATTATATGGCGAATGTTGATAAGGATAACTACTCTATAGGCCTTTGTGAGTATAAAGATATTCTTTTTTCAGAGAGTGTTGGCATTGAGAAGATAAAAGATAAATACAATGGAGATAATAATTTTGTTTATATAAATGTTCAAATCTTAGTTGAAGGAAAGGATGGTTATGTGTTTGGAACCAAAAAAATAGATATAGGTACTGAGATAATATCTGTAGGAGGAACCTTGAGGTTAGAGGATAAAGAAGAAATAAAGAGTTTTTATGATATAAAAAAATATGCAAAGAAAGAAGTTGATATAGAAACAAATTTGAGTATTGAAATTGATGATCTGAAATATCTGGATGTTGTTATGGAGAATAACATATGTACTTTTATTTTTAACTATAGATTAGAAGATGGTCATAAGAGTAATCTTTTAAAGATAGGCGAATTTGATGGTGAGATAACAATAATAAAAGATAAGATATTTAATTCTGAAAAGATATATCCCAATGTAAGGTTGAGGTCTATTAGAGATTTTGTAGAAAATTTATGAAAAAAGGAATAACTATAAAAAAAAGTCTTAAAATAAAAGGTAAGAGACAAAGTGATGGGGTAAAGACATGGATAAAATTTATACCTTGTGATGATGGTTTATTTATTAGGTATAGAGAAACAACTGTTCCAATAGATGTTGATGTTGTAAACTTTAAAGAAAAAAGGCATACAACTTCAATTACTGTAGGAGATAAAATAATAGATACCGTAGAGCATGTTTTATCAGCAGTAAATGGACTAGAGATAAACAATTTAATTATTGAATTTGGTTCAGATCAGCCACCATTTTTTTCTGACTCTAAGTATATTACTACTAAGTTAAAAAAGAATTTAAGGTATCTGGGTAATAATAGAAATAGAAGTCTCATCTTAGATAAAGAGATTATCATTAATGGAGATGAAGGTAGGATTTGTAAAATAACACCTTGTGATAACTTTATTCTAGATGTTACAATTGATTTTAATAACATAATTGGTAAGCAACGGTACATTTATGATAATCTTGAATCAGACTATCTAGATGAGATATCTTTTGCTAGGTCATTTTTGATAAATGAAATAACGGATGTTAATAATCCATGGAATGACAACAAAATTCATGAAGAGACTTTTCCAAGTCTTTGTCCAAAAAAACCAGAGAAAAGCCCTTTCATTACTTTTACTAAAGATGAATATTTGGTTCCATTGAGAGACCCTCTAGAATTTGTAAAACATAAGATGCTTGATTTTATCGGTGATATTATTTTTTTAGGAGAGCTTCCTAGTGCTAGATTTGAGATATATAAACCAGGGCATGCATTCAATAGGGAAATAGTAACGATACTTAATGACTCTAGGAAAGTTGAATTTGCTAGTTTTGACTATTTTTTGAGGAAAATCCCAGAATTTATCTCTTTGGAGGAATATATTGAAAATAATATCGTACATAAACAATCTAGTGTTTTTGATCATACAAAGAAAGTTTTCTTAAACACTCAAAATATTCTTGAAGCTAAGAATATTCCCCTTTCAGAAAGGCAGGAATTTAGACTTCGTCTAGCAGTCTTTCTTCATGATTTTGGTAAAAAAAATACATTAAAAATTAATGGCAATACGACTAGTTGCAAAGGTCATGAAATAAGTTCTGTAGAAGATATAATAGGTGGTAAGTTTTTAGATAGGTTTACACTGGAAGAGGAGGATAAAAAGTGGGTGTTGAGCTTTATTGAAAAACACTCGGAAATGCATTGTTTATTTGATTATGAAGATAAATTGTTAAATAAAAAGTTTAAGTCATATAAGAAACATAATGTAGATAGTTATTTAGAGAATTTAATTTTCTCAATTTCTGACATCAAAGATACTTACTTTAAAGAAAACAATAATACTGAGTATAATAGACGGATCAACTTTTTAGATAAAAAAATAGATTCAAATCTATAGGGTAATTTACCGTATCATTATGTAAGATAGGTTCGAACATTTTCCAACCCTTGGAGCATCTACGTTCTATTGACTATAACTCTATATAATTATATTGTATAAAAGTAAGTTATTTAAACAACCAACAAGAAAGGAAATAAAAAAATGGAAGATGTCGTAAAAAAAATTTCTAGTGCAACAAAGTTTGCAGCTCAATTTAGAGGAGAGAAGGAAATACCAGATAAATTTATTGAAGAAGTTTCACGGGAATGTCTTGATATGGATTTTGATATAAAAAGATACCCCAATGGAATGCCTTCGGCTAAGGCTGTGTACGAAATAGCTAAATCTAGACACAACGCCTCTCTTAACTAATTCAAGAACAATACCTTTTAGATTAACTTCTGAAGGTATTTTTTTTTATATAAAACAGGTTCGAACATTCTCTAGTAGACGGAGCCGAAGGAAACCACTTTTAGTACAAGGTGGTTTTTTTAGTTTACTGTGCTATGGTTTATTTATGTTCTTAGTAATTACATACCCAAAACTGTCAAAGGAAGATTTTAATTTTATTCAAGAATATAGAAAAATAAATGATCCTTTGTATTATGATGTTGTAGATCCTCATTTCACAATTGTTTTTCCTGTTGATGGCTTAACAAGAGAAGAATTTTCGAAAGAAATAAAAGAATTACTTAAAAATGAAAAAGGATTTAATTTTAACTTAAAAAGTGCTGTTGTAAATCAAGATTTTTCAAAGGAGTACTTCCATGAATTTCTTGTCCCAGATGAAGGATTCTCTGGTTTTATAAAACTTCACGATAAGTTGTATTCAAATAATCTTAAGAAGCACTTACGATTTGATATAGATTTTATTCCACATGTTGGAATTGGAAATCATAAAGAATTTAACGTGTGTAAAAAAAGAGTTGATATTCTAAATGATAAAGATTTATCCATTAAAGGAAGTGTAGGCTCTGTTGATATTGTTGAATACATAGATAACAAAGTTGTTATTTTAGAAAGAATCGAGCTGGCGTAAGTTGGATCAACTTATATATAGTTCTTTATTTGTTAAAACATGCATCATAAACTGAAAAGCGCACGACCTCTACAGGTACGGCGCTTTTTTTCTATCCCAAAGAGGTTCGAACATCCTCTAGTAGACGGAGCCAAGTTGACTTTACCTCTATATTATTATATAATATAGAGGTAAGTTTTTTTAAAAGAGTAGAGGATTAAGGAAATCCCAGACGTCTCAAACAATACGTCAAAAATAAAAAAATGAATTGGATTATTATCACTGTTGTCTGTTGTGTTATCTGTATATATTTAACACTTAAGTTTGGAAGTCATTTTCTCTCAAGAGAGACTAAAGAACGTATCTTTATAAACCATTTAGTTGGTCAAAACTTAGATCGTTTTTGGAAATGTCTTGAAATAATTGAAAGTCCAGGCGAAGGTCCTTTTGGATCGGATACTCGACATATATTATTGGAGAATGGAAAAGAACGAATTCTCCTATGTTATTTCTTGGATGAAATTGTTGTAGGAGACTATACGAGGCTTGTTCCTCGTACTACAGAAGAAAAACCCTGTACATGGAACAATACTTTGGATAGGGTCATGAAACCAATATTGGTTCGATGATTACAAGCACGCTTAACTTTACACAGTTGCGTGGCTTTTTATATAAAACAGGTTCGAACATCCTCTAGTAGACGGAGAAAAATAAAAAAGATTGAGGTAAATACCTCGGTTTTTTCTTTATTATTTCTTTATCTCTATTATGATATAATCTCTACATGAATAAGGAAAAAGAATTAGCTATATACCAAGCAGAAAATGGATCAATTGAACTCCGTGCTGATTTTGAGGGGGATACTGTCTGGGCTACGCAAAAACAAATTGCTAATGTTTTTGGTATAGACCGAAAAGTTTCTACTAAGCATATTAACAACATACTTAAAGATAAAGAAGTTGATGACAAAAGCAATGTGCAAAAAATGCACATTGCTAATTCAGATAAACCAGTAAAATATTATTCATTGGACATGATTCTTGCTGTAGGATACCGCACTAATTCTTCTACCGCTATTAATTTTAGAAAATGGGCAACTAAAACTCTAAAGAAACATATAACTGAGGGGTATACAGTCAATGAGAGTATGCTCAAGAAAAAAGAAGGTTTATATAAAAAAGTCATTGATGATATTCAGAAACTATCTCAAGACACTATAATCATAAAACAAAATGATATTCTTGAATTAGTGAAGAATTTCTCTCACACATGGTTTTCTTTAGAGTCTTTTGATGAGAATAATCTTCCACAAAAAGGGAAGACACAATCTGAGGTAATTACTAGCGCTAAAGACCTCCATCGTGATGTCAATATATTCAAGAAAGAGCTTATTAAAAAAGGAGAAGCAACAGATCTTTTTGCTCAAGAAAAGAACTCTGGATCCCTAGAAGGAATATTTGGTAATGTCATGCAAGCATTTGGTGGAAAAAGTTAAAACATTTTATAATACTTGGTAAATAATAAAAAATCTTCAGTTGTTGTGATTAATTTTACTATTATGATAATCGATTATTTATTAAAGCAATCGCTACAGCGGTAAGTGGTGCAGCAAGTAATAGTCCAAGGATGCCAAATACTGTTCCGGCGATTAATTGTACTGCAAACAATACGGCTGGAGGTATTTGTATAAGTTCTTGTTGAATGCCTGGTGTAATGAAGTATCCTTCAATAAATTGAATACCAATATATAAAAGTATAACCAAACCAATCAATTCTAACCCTGAGCTTGCCACCATCACTATTGCTGGAATTACTGATAGTATTGGTCCAATATTAGGTACAAAAGAAAAGATGCTTGCAATCATTGCTAAAAATAATGGTGTCGGAACACCTAAAATAAGAAGTCCTATATATGTCAAAATTCCGACTGCTATCATTGATAGGGATCGTGCTAGGAGCCATTTCTGTAGAATGTTTGTTGAAATGTCTATTTCTTTATCATATGAACCCATCCATGTTTTCATTAATTTCTTTCGAACATTAATATATCGAGTACTATTCCAGGTTCCTCGGAATACTATAAATAATGTTACTATCAAAAATGTCATCGTTGTCAATGTTCTACTAAAGACAGTAGATACTTCAGATAATATTCTACTAATATTATTTTGTATTGTTGTGATTACTTCACCATCCTCCATGCTTATAATTGGTATATAATGAGTTATTTTTCCAAAATCAGCATTTGCTACAGAGCTACTAAAATTTCTGACTTGAGTTTCTAATTGTGGTGCAATATACCAGCTAAAAACACCAATAAATAAAGTGGTAGCCATTAATAATAGTAAAAAAGATATATGATTAGATATATGAGCTTTCTTTGATATATAAAATATCAGACCTGCAAATCCTATTGCAAGTATTGTGGCAAATAGCACAAGAAGTAGAGCTTGTTGTGCCTGATATATTACATATAATATAGGAATCCCAATAAGTATGTATGTTAAATTGTTAGTTTTTTTTCTAGTCATAGTATGATTTCTTTATATTTATTATAACACAAAAGACTTTTTCAAAAATCTAAATCTATTAATTTACAATTATGAAAAAAAGAATGACCACAAAAAAGATTTACCTTAATAGAACTACTTGTAGTAATTGCTATCATCGCATTAATAGCAAGTATTGTATTTGCATCTATTTCCTCTGCGCGTAAAAAAGCTGCAGTAGTAAAATAAACTCAAGAATTAGCTCTGGATTATATCTAGTTGAAATATATCCAGCAGTAGCATTGTCAGATGATTCATCTATATTTCAGATTATATAGGAGGAAGAAGTGCACCAAAAGTTAGTCCTGTTATTGCACCAGAATCTGAAGAAGACCAAACTTATGTATATATAAGTGATGGGAATTTAGCACAGGATTCTTACAATAATTTATATTATTGTAATGGTAACTTGAACCCATATATTGTTATGTATAAGAAGAATGTTGAGAATTCTACTTATGTTTTTGATAAAAGAGATGGAAAAAATGTAGTAACAAATGAAGACGCTTCTGTTGTATATACTTGGCAAAATAATCCAGTAGAAGGTGTTGAGTATTATTCTAATGTTTCTGCGCCTCTCTTTAAAATCACCATCTACTTGTATACCGCAAGCCTGTGAAGAAGGGGGTGATCCATATTGTTATTACGATTATACCTGTCAGGAGTTGGAAGAGATGCATGGAGGAGTGTGTTTTTATGAAGGTACTAGTAGATGTGCAGGTGTTGAAATTACTGAATTAATAAATTGGAATACACCCAAAAATACCAATATGGGATATTATATTTGTAAATAAAGTAAGAATACTCTTTAGGGTATAGAAATCAAATTCATAGGAATTTATTATTTACGAGTGCCGTCAAGTTTAAAGAATGTCCATATGTATAGTTTTTCGACTTTTGTTCGTGCCCATGGAGTTCTTCTTAAAAATTTTAAACTTGAACTAATGCTTGGATCTTCATAGAAGCAATTTATCTTAATTTTATCACCTAGTTTTGCCCAACCATACTCAGATAGTAGATCCTCAAGTATAATTTTAAGTGTAGTATTATGTAGTGGATTATTGTTTTTTATTACCATTTAAATTTATATTAAGAAAAGTTGATATATTATACTTATAATATATCAAACAAAATCATTGATGCATATGTTACTTGTAATATATTCATCTATAAGTCATACTAAAATTTATGAAAATTAATAAAACATCTTTTGTTACAGGTATTATAAAAGGAAATGAAAAGTGGAATCCTGAACTTCCACAAATTGCTTTTTATGGTCGATCAAATGCAGGGAAATCATCAAGCATAAATGCAATACTTTCAAACAAATCAGTGGCTAAAACTTCTAGTAAGCCAGGGAAGACTACAGAAATAAATCTATTTACTGTTAATGATGATTTTCAAGTATTAGATTTACCTGGTTATGGGTATGCAAGAGGTTCATTAGAGCAAAAGAATAAGCTTCAGGATCTTATAATTTGGTTTATAAAAGAAACAAAAGTTAATAATAGAACACATGTTATGGTTCTTGATTGCAAAGTGGGACTTACTGATATAGATAAGGTGTTTTTAAATTTCTTGGAAAAGACAGAAGAGAAAATAATAATTCTATTTAATAAGATTGATAAAATAAATCAAAAAGAATTTTCAAAAAACTTTAAAAAGATACAGGGGGAGATTAATGATTCAGTTACCCTAATTCCATTTTCTGCCAAAAACAAAAAAGGAGTAGATAGTTTCTGGCTTAATATAGAAGAAAATATTTAATAAAATGAGTGTTGATTGTGGGAATATGTCTATATGGAAATATATGATGCTTTTGGAAATGTCCTTAAGAACGGGGACTCAGTACAAACGACTAAAGAATTAAAAGTAAAAGGGACTAAAGTCACTCTAAAGAAAGGTACTGTAATTAAAAATATTAGACTTAGTGATTCTAGTCCAGAGGAAATTAATTGTTCAGCTCCTGGAGCAAAAAAATTAGTATTAAGAACTGAATTTGTAAAGAGGAGATAGTTAATAGATTATGTCATCAAAAAACTCAAGATCAGGAGGTAAATATTCAGGAAATCATACAACAGTAATACCTGCAGCAGGTATGATTTGTGATTCTATTTATGACATTGTGAGTATCACAAAAATTTCAACTGGATATATAAAAGCAGGACTAAGGTCTGCAAGAGGGAAGCGACGTGTGAAAATATCAAATGACACTGATACAATACTAATAACGGTACGTGATAATACAAGTACTCAAGAAATTTATGTATATTCAAATAATCTTAAAACAACTCGAGAAGAAATTAGATCTGAAATTAGTAAACTTAATTTAATTCTAAATTAGCTAATAGCTCTTTCTCTTCCGATTGATTCTGCTTTTTTCTTTGACTCACTTAGTAAAGATTCAAAATATTTCACTCCTTCTTCTGATACTGATATTAGCTCTTCATTTTCTAATTCTCTTCCGCATCCCAATATTAGTTGCCAATGAATTATGGCTGCTCCTACAAAGAAACTAAACCATTCTAATACTTCAGCACTGTCATCCCAATCATCTCCAACATAGAACTCTCCCATATTTGTAATCTTTGCAGATGTTTTTTCTGCTTTAGATTTTACAATATCTGTTGTTCTTGCTTGTTCAACAATCTCATCAAATTTTGAAATTTGCAGATTAGTTGCTTCATTAATACTTTCTGATAATTCTGATAACAATTCTTTTAATACTTCTGGTACTTTATTATTTAAATCTTGTAGAACCATAGAAAATGCATATGCTTCTCCGATTTTTTTTGATACTTTTTCATTCATAATGAGAGTATAACATATTAGTGTATAATATATTTAATAAATTAATTAAAAATTTTATGTCAATGCCAAGAAATCTAATATTAATACGTCACGGAGAGTCTGAAGGGAATATCGTTTCATCACTTGCAAAAATAGGAGATGTAAGTGTATTTACTGATGAATTTATGAATCGTCACAGTTCTTTATGGAGATTAACCGATAAGGGGAAGGATCAAGCAAAGATTGCAGGAGACTGGATGAAAGAAAATATAAGATTTCCTTTCTTTAGATTCTATACATCAGAATATGTAAGAGCAATGGAGACTGCAGCATTACTTAATATAGAAGATGCATCTTGGTATAGCGAATTCTATCTTAGAGAGCGTAATTGGGGGGACATGGACAGAATTACGCCAGAAAAACAACAGGAATTATTCAAAGATTCTATGAAAGAGAAAAAAATAGAGCCTTTGTATTGGACTCCACCAAATGGAGAGTCTTTGGCAGATGTTGGTCTTAGAGTGGATAGAATTTTCCAAACTCTACATAGGGAGTGTGAAGATATGAACGTTGTTATTGTTTGTCATGGGGAAGTTATGTGGATGATTCGTTCTAGGCTTGAGAGACTAACTCAGGAAAGATTTAAGGAACTTAATACTTCTAAAAAAGAAACTGATCAGATTCATAATTGTCAGATAATGATGTATACAAGAGAAAATCCAGAAGATTCAAATGATATAAGAAAATATTTAAAATGGTCTAAATCAGTTTGTCCTTGGGACGAAAAACTTTCAGATAATAAATGGAATATAATTAATATAGATAGATATTCTAATGATGATCTGCTAAAAAGAGTAGAGAAATCAGAAAGATTAATTAATTAAAATGGAATATTATACATACATAGTACGTTGCTCTGATAATACTTTGTATACAGGAATAGCAACTGATTTAAAAAGAAGAATAAGTGAGCATAATGGGGAAGGTAATCTTGGTGCTAAATATACCAAAAGTAGGAGGCCTGTAGAGTTGGTTTACAAAAAAAAATTTAAAAATAGAAGTGATGCATCTAAAGAAGAATACAGAGTTAAGAAGTTGACTAGAATAGAGAAAGAAAAGTTGATATAATTACACATCATGAAAGATAAGAAAATTTTAGCTATATATTCATCTCCATCAAAGGGTAGAAATTCAGATACAATGATGGATAATTTTATCTTAGGTATTGAAAAAGTTGATGGGGTTATTTTAGATAAATTTAATTTAAATAATGTTCATTTTGATCCATATTCATTTGATAACAAAGAGGGTCCAACTAGTCACGAAGTTGAATTTAAGAAACTAACAGATCTTATTAAAGGTGCAGACGGATTAGTTATATCAACTCCTACATATAATTTCTCAGTTCCTTCACAACTTAAAAATCTAATAGATAGAATTAGATTCCTGGCATTAGATATGAATAATAGAAATCATTTAGGTCAACCTGTTGGAAAACTGAAAGATTTAAAAACATATTTCCTAGTTTCTGGAGGGACACCTGTTTGGGCTCAAAAGATGTTATTCTTCGCATTTCCTCCTTTCTGGCTGAGAAATGTTTTTCTATATTATGGATCGAAGTGTATGGGAGCTATATATACCGGAGATGTTAAAGCTTTCGAAAATAAGAAAGTATTAAAAAAGTGTGAAAAAGAAGGTCTTTCTTTTGCTAAGAAAGTTCATAAGAATAAGAGGCATGGAATATTAGAAAGAATATTCTGGAGACCTCCTCAAACAGACTAGTATTTGACATATTTTATTTAAGTATGTAATATACAGAAGAATGAAAAATATATTATTTTTTGCATTTTGCACCTTAATTTTCGGTGTACTTTTTGCTCCAATACTTACATCAATCGCAATAGTATTTATTTATGGATCTAGTCCTGAAATAGATATATCAAAATTATTTGGTGTTCTTAATATATTCTTTGCTCTTGTCATGACCATACTTTTTCTAAAGCATGAGCATGCATTTGCTTAGATCAAGGTCCTTGTTTACGCAAGGGCCTTTTCTTTATATAATCAGTACATAATGTATATACACGTAACAGTTCATTTAAATTCCAAGAAAGATAAAATTTCAATATTAAAACCTGGGTATTTTGAAGCCTGGGTAAAAGAACCAGCTGAAAGAGGGTTGGCTAATAAGAAGGTACTAGAATTAGTTAGAAGAGAATTAAAAGTTGGTGGTCAAATGAAAATAGTAAGTGGTCATCATCATCCTAAAAAAATGATAGCTATTGATATTTAATTATGTGATATAATATAGAAGTATGAAAATAAACATAACAACAAATAATATAGATATTAGTGATCGTTTATCAAATAAAATTAATGATAAGGGAAATAAAATATTAAAATATATTACTTCTCAAAATGAGGACACTATACTTAATGTAGAAATATCAAAAGATACAAATCATCATAAGAAAGGAAAGATTTTTTCTGCTGAATATAATTTGGTTGTTGAAGGTAAGTTGGTAAGGGTTACTTCTCGTAAGGAGAGTATAGATGCTGCTATTGATTGTTCTTATGAAGAAATGATTAAGAGATTAAGGAGGGGTAAAGGAAAGTGGAGAGATATGATGATTTCAGGAGCAAGAAAGGCTAAAGGGTTACTAAAAAGAAACAGATAATATTATGATGCTGGAATTTTGGAAAGTAGTAATTTATATATTTATAACTTTTTTAGTTCTTATGACTATAATAGGTCACAGGGCTTATACTTATGGTAAAGTAATAGCCGAATTATCAACCCAGAATATTAATGAATTAAAATGAAAAAAATAATTGTATCTATCATAATAGTTTTGGCAATAATAGTTATGATTTTTTTAGATAAAAATAAGACTATTGCTCCAGTAATTAATGATGACGTAAAAATGGAAGAGATATTAAAAGAAGAAATAATTAATCAAGATAGTATGAGTTCAACAGCAATAATTAAGACAAGCATGGGGGAGATTACGGTGGAATTATATGAAAATAAAACACCAAAGACAGTTGAGAACTTTGTAAAATTAGCTAATGAAGGGTTCTATGAAGGTGTTAAGTTTCATAGAATTATTGAAGGATTTATGAACCAGACTGGAGACCCTCTTACAAAAGATAATTCTTTAATTGGACAATGGGGAACAGGAGGTCCTGGGTATCAATTTGAAGATGAGTTTGTGGAAGATCTTTCAAATACAGTAGGTACCTTATCAATGGCCAATTCTGGACCGGGAACAAACGGTAGTCAATTCTTTATAAATACAGGAGATAATGTATTTCTTGATGGAAAACATACAGTATTTGGACAAGTTATAGAAGGAATTGATGTTGTTATAGAAATAAACAAGGTAGAAACAACAGGAAGTCCTTTTGATAGACCATTAGAACCAGTTGTGATTGAAGGAATTACAATTAAGTAATTAAGTACTAAAATAAAAAACACTCATAATAGAGTGTTTTTTATTTTATAAAATTTGTGGAGAAGTTTTTCCAGTCAGTAGTTTTCTTTCCTTCTGGAGTAACTTCTAATATTTTGAATTCACCATCTTTGTAATCTGCTTTCTCAATAATTACTCTTTTATCATTTATTATCATCCATGGGCTAAGCCATCCTTTAAATGTTAAAAACTTTCTATAATTTAAATAATCATCATCTTCTAAATTAACTTTAGCATCCTCTTTTTTCAATAGTTTTGTAAAAGTTGCTTGTGAATGATCTTGTGGAGTTCCTTTTATTTCCTCTTCAAAGCTTCTGGCTATTACATTTGATAATAATTCTCCTCCAATTTCAGCCATAGTACTTCTTATAATCAATCTTTCTTCCCATATTTGGAATTTAATAACTTCTTGTTCTATTATTGGTCCATGATCCATTTTCTCATCCATTAGCATGATTGTTACACCAGTTTCTTTTTCATCTTCTAGTATTACTGATTCAATTGGAGATGATCCTCTGTATTTAGGTAAAAGAGAAGGATGAACATTAAAAGTTCCTTTCTTAGGAAGTTCTAAAATTGATTTTGGTATTATCATTCCATATGATGCAACGATAAAAAGATCCCATTCTTTACTTTTTAAATATTCTATAAATTCCTCATCTAGTTTATGAGGTTGAATTACTTCAACTTCATTTTTTAAAGACCACTCTTTAGTTTCTGGAGAAATGAAACCCTTATTTCTTCTAAGGGGTTTATCAGGTGAACAAACAATAAGTTCTGGCTTAAAGCCAACATTAGTAATTTTCTCTAATATAATCTCTGCGAATTCATCTGTACCAAAAAAAGCAATTTTCATATATTATTCATTACCTTTTAAATCAGTAGCTTTTGAATCAAAAAGGATTCCATCTAAATGATCTATTTCATGTTGGAATATTTGTGCTAACAATCCCTTTCCTTCTATCTCAAATACATGACCATTTTCGTCTGTGGCCTCAACTGTTGCTCTAGTGCTTCTTTTAACAAATCCTGTAACACCTGGTATTGAAAGACATCCTTCTTCCATTCTTTTATTGTCCTTAGACTGCCATATTATTTTAGGATTAATTAGAACCGTTTGTATTTCTAGATCATGATATTCTTCCATATCAAAAACATTTGGAGATATCACAAATACTCTTTTATTTGCTTCAACCTGAGGCGCAGCAAGAGCAACACCATTATTAGATGAAGCTAATGTTTCATGCATATCTAGTATCAATGTCTGAAGATCAGTAGATGATATTTCTTTTTCGGAAATAAGTTTTGTAGGTGTTTCTAGAACCTTATTTCCTTTTTGTACTATTTCTAGTTTCATAATATTAGTATACAGAAAATGGGAGATAAAAAAAGAGGAATAAAGATTATAATAAGCTTTGTGCGTCTATCTCTACTCTATAGTTTGGAGGAAGCATTCTTAATTTATCAGCAAGTTCCTTATCTGGCCACTTACTTGGATCAAGTCTTATTAATCCATGCATTACATAGGAGTTTTTAACCTTTTCTGTAAATGCTGGATAAACATGAAATTCATGAGGTGCAAAGAACTTCTCAAGCTGAGCCATCTCTTCTTCCACAACTTCTTTTTTATCCGCCCTTGTTACTTTTATTAAAGTCATAAAAGGAGGGTATCCAAATTTTTCTCTTGCTTTCTCTTCTTCTCTATAGAAAGAAACCAGATTTCCTGATAATCCATGTTCAAATATTATCTCATCTGGATGACGAGTTTGGACCAGTAGTTTTTTTGAAGAAACTTTTCTAAGAACTAGTAGTATATGCATTAGTCTTTCTCTTATTCTAAAGTCGGGAAGTGAGAATAGTGTATCAAGTGATGATACACCTACATACTCTATTTCTTCATTTAAATATGGAAGAGACATTTCAGTTCCTACTAGTATTGCTCCCGGAGTTTTGTAGTAATTTTCTACTATATCTTTTGCTTTTTTGGGAGTTGATGCTGTATCCTTGCTTAACACAAAAATCTTTGAATCAGGTAATAATTCATTTATATCTCTTTCCACTTGTTCAATTCCAATTCCTAAGGTCGTTAGTTTCCAGCTTTTACAGTCAGGACACAGTCCACCAGCCTGTTGTTCCTCTCCACAAGAGTGACATCTAAACAAAAAGTTTTTATTTGTAGGATCAGATCCTCCATGTAAGACAAGAGGAGAAGAGCAGAATGTACATGTTCTAACCTTCTTACAATCATCACAAGAAACAGATGAAAATAATCCTTTTCGAGCTGTAAAAATGAATGAGTTGGCATTTTCCGATTTGGCATCTTGGAGCATTTCAAGAATTTCATTACTTATTGATACTGTTGGAGGATTTTCTACTTCTATCATATTAATTAGTTCTGTTGTTGCAGGAGTGAGAGACCTAAAAACAAGAGGGCTTAGTTCCATGTATTCCTGGTCACTAATTTTGTTTAGTGTTTCAATTGTAAGCAGGGTATCACCAATAACAAGTCTAGCTCCTAAGTGTTTAGAATATACTTGAGCCACTTTTCTTCCATCGGCATATGGCCTTCTCATTGATTTATATGCAGGACTACTTTCTCTATCTATTATTATTGCTCCAATATCATTTCTTGGAATATGCATCATTGTTTGAGTGGTTATTATCACAACAGGTTTCTCTGATTCAAGTGAACTATTCCATGCAGAGATTAATTTAGTTTTTGAAAAATTAGGAGATAGTGTAAAGACTCTGTTTTTTATTCCTCTTGTTATATATTGATCAGCAAAATCTATATCTGATTGAGTAGGTAATATGAAAATAACAGATTCATTTTGCGCCAATCTTTCTCTTATGTAATTTTTATATTGACTATATCTATCATCACGATCTGCTTGTATCGCATATATCAATGATTCTTTTTTCTCTCTTTTTGATTTTTTTTCTATAACTTTTATCTTGTCACTATTTTCAATTATTTTAGTAGATGATAATTGATTTAATACCAATCCTGCACTTGTTGCATAATAGTCAGAAAGTTCTGCAACTGTTCTTATGAATTCTTTTTTAAAGAGTTTCTTTTTTAGAACACCTTTCACTTTCTTTAGTGCAAAATCAGAAGATCTTATAGAGCCCTTCATTTCTTTTCCATCTTTAATTCCAACAACAAGAGCCGTTACAAGCTTTTTTCTAATAGGTACAGTAACAAGATTACCAAGAGATATTTTCTTGGTTGTATAATATGTAAGAGTATCGATTTTGACACTCTTTGTAATTGGTATTACTTCTACTATGTTCATAATTGTATACTGACATATTTTACATTGATTTTAAAGGGGTAGGTAAGAAAAAACCGCTCTTACCTTATTAAAGGAAGAGCGGTTAATAATTATTTTTTCTATTAATCTATAGATACCATTCTCAGATTTATTAAGAGTATATATATCATTGTTATAATAAATATGGGGAACCATAAGATTGTTCCACCAATACAAAATATAATAGTATCTCTATTGTCGTATCTACAGCAACAAAGTTTGTAGACTAAACTTTTTCTATGAATGTGTCCTAGTCTATGAGATTTATTTTTTTCAGTAATGTTAGCTATTGGAAAAAACATGATTGTTAAAGTTTCTAAAAATACATTTTGTCCTCTATGTTTTTTTATTAACATTTCATTGTAATGTATTAAGTATCTGGAGATACTGACCGATAGTATTCCGAGTGATATGTAAAGAGCGATGTATGGTTGGGGTATGTGCATTAATTAAGTTAGTTGATTTTCAACTCAAAAAATATCACAATCTCTTGATATGTCAATTAAATTACGAAACAAGAACTGCATATCAAAAAGGCCTTAATCAATTGCTTTTTATATCCAAAGGTAATAATATAATGATATGTCATTTTTCTCACCAAAATTAGGGGTAGACCTTGGAACAGCCAATACATTGGTTTTTGTTCCTGGTAAAGGAGTCGTATTAGAAGAGCCATCTGTAGTTGCTGTTTCTGAATATGATAATAAAATATTAGCTGTAGGAAATGAAGCTAAAGATATGATAGGTAGAACACCAGATGATATAATTGCATATCGCCCAATGAAGGATGGGGTAATTGCTGACTATCGTGTGGCAGAGGCAATGCTTTCATACTATTTTAAAAAAGCCCTTGGTAGATGGTCATTTTTTAAACCAGAGGTAATGGTATCAGTTCCTGCAGGAGTTACTTCTACAGAAAGAAGAGCTGTAATTGAGGCTGCTATTAAGGCGGGAGCAAAGAATGCATATATTGTGAAAGAACCAATTCTTGCGGCTATAGGAGCTGGTATACCAATACATGAAGCCAAGGGGCATATGATAGTTGATATTGGTGGAGGAACTACTGATGTGGCTGTTATATCTTTAGGAGGAATTGTTACTTCTACTTCTGTTAAATGTGCAGGAAATAGAATAGATGCTGCTATTTGTGATTATGTAAAAAAGACTTTTAATCTTGCTATTGGAGATAAGACAGCTGAGAGAATAAAAATTACAGTAGGATCAGCTGTGCCCATTGATGAAGAAATAGAGATGGAAATAAAGGGAAGAGATTATCTAACAGGACTTCCAAGAGCTACAACAATTAAAACTAATGAAATTGTTAAAGCACTTACAAAAGAATTAAGAGAGATGATAAAAGCTATTAAGGATGTACTACAAGATACTCCGCCAGAACTTGCATCAGATATCATAGATCAAGGAATCATCATGACAGGAGGATCATCTCAACTTCGTAATTTACCAGAGTTGGTATACAGAAGGACTGGAGTAAAAGCTAAATTAGCAGAAGATCCATTTTACTGTGTTGTAAAAGGAACAGGCGTTACATTAAATCATTTAGATCTATACAAAAAAAGTGTAATTACTAAGCGATAAAAGAAAAGCCTGGGATTTTAATCCGCAGGCTTGAATACTAAACTATTTTTTCTTCTAATGAAGAATATTGCGCTTTTATAAAAATATTTACCAATATCTTTTCTTGTACTCCTAGAACTTCTAGTGTTTACTTCTTCACACCATTTGCAAACGATAATACCTAGTTTTATAGATTCTTCTAGTTTTTCTAGGTATTCATTGGAGTGTGTTTTTTGAGATATAGGAACTACCTTAGCCATCTCATTTATGTTTTTTTGAAGCTTGTTTAGCTTTAGCTTTATCTTTGTGTGACAATTGTCAGGAATTCGTATTTTGTTCATCTATATTAAACTATATAAGTATAAATTAATAATGTCAATGATTTTCTGTTTACATCAAAAATGATAGAATACAACAATGTTTAAAACTTCTACAGGAGAATTTCTACACCATTCATTTATTGTAAAAGGAAATGAGTCATGTATTGGTAATGTAAAAGAAGATTTAGGAGAAAATGTTGTTATTAATACATATATTGAAGATGGACTTACTATTGATAAGGTTAGAGAGATAATTAATCATTCAGAAATGATTAGTCGAGGAGGAGTTAATGTTTATGTACTATACTTTAACAGTGTTTCTGGCTCTAGAAATGAATCTCAACATGCCCTATTAAAAGCTTTAGAGGAACCAAAGAAAAATACTATTTTTATACTAATAACTCCTAATACTTCAAAACTTTTAGACACTGTCCATTCACGTTGTTTCTATTTAGATATAAATAATGAGGAAGAATCATCTGTAGATGATTTTATATCACTGCCAATTCAAGATCGTATTAAGTACGTAGAGGCTATGACCAAGAAACACAAGGAAGGTAAAATTAGGAAAAGTGAGATTGTAGATTTAATGTCTGCTTGTATAGATAAGAAGAAAGATAATAAAGATGTGTTTAGAAGATTAGTTGAAATTCATAAATTAATAAATTCACCATCTGCTTCTATTAAACAATCTTTAGAATCTTTCGCTATTTGTTTAGATTAGTCCTTTATTATAAATATCAATCGTGATAATATCTGTATATGTTTAATATCAATGAATTAAAAAATAAATTAGAAGAAGTAGACGAATGGTTTAAGAAGGAGCTTGGAACATTAAGAACAGGTAGAGCATCTCTTATTATTTTAGATGGTATACATATCGATTCTTATGGAACAAAGACTCCACTAAATCAGGTAGCAAATATTAGTATTGAAGACCCTAAAACTGTTAGGATTTCTCCATGGGATAAAGGACAAGTACAAGATATAGAAAAAGCAATTGCTGTTGCTGATTTAGGAGTTTCAACATCTACAGACGGCGCGGGTGTTAGAGTTATTTTTCCAGACATGACAACAGAAAGAAGGGTAGAAATATCAAAATTAGCAGACAAGAAGCTTGAAGAAGGAAAGATTAGAGTAAGACAAGTAAGAGAAGCTGCTGTTAATGAGGTTAAAAGTGATGAACTATCAGATGATGATACTGCTAAAGCTAAAGAAGATATACAAAATGTAATTGATGAAAAAAATAAGGAATTTGATTCTCTTGCTAAAATTAAAAAAGAAGAAATAACAAATTTATAATATGTCAATAATCCTTTTTATCGTAATACTTGGAGTACTTATTTTCGTGCATGAATTAGGTCATTTCCTTGTTGCAAAATACACAGGAATGAGAGTAGATGCATTTGCTTTAGGCTTTCCTCCAACATTATGGAAGAAGAAAATTAAGGGTACTGAGTATGCTTTAAATTTAATTCCATTTGGTGGGTATGTAAAAATATTTGGAGAAAATCCAGATGAGTTATCTACTGGAGATGACGTATCAAATAGTTTTACTTCTAAGAACAGATTTAAACAAGCATTGGTATTGATTGCGGGTGTTACATTTAATATTATTTTTGCATGGATACTTCTATTTATTGCTTTACTATCAGGATTCTCTTCACCAATAGAATTACCTGGAATTGATCAAAACAATGCAGCAGTTGTAATTAGTAATTTTGTAGAAGAAGACACACCAGCTGAAGTTGGAGGATTAATGGTTGATGATAGGATAGTTAAATTATCTACAGATTCAAGAGTTATGGATATTACCATTCCAGAAGAAGTTGTTTCATTTGTTTCTGAAAGTAGGGGAGAAGAAATTACTATTGATATTATAAGAGGAGAGGAGATGTTGAGTTTAGAAATCACTCCAAATGAGGATAATAAAATTGGAACATCATTGGAATATACGACAATAGGAAGTATATCAATTATAGATGCCTTCACTCAAAGTTTTGTATTTACTGGATATTTAATAAAAGAAACAACAATTGGTCTAATTGGATTCTTTGGAGACCTATTTACTCTAAATGCAGATATGGAAACAGTATCTGGTCCTATTGGAATTGTTTCTCTTGTTGATCAAGCTGCAAAGGTTGGATTTTCATTCGTGTTAGTGTTTACTGCTTTAATATCTATAAACTTGGCAATTATTAATCTATTACCAATTCCAGCTCTTGATGGAGGAAGACTATTGTTTGTAGCTGTTGAATCAATAATTAGAAAACCAATTAATTATAAGTTCCAGGTTTGGGCAAATACAATTGGATTCTCTATTCTTATGATTCTTATGATTATTTTGACAATTAGTGATGTAGGTAAATTGTTCTAAATATAAATTTGTGATATATATAATATAGAAAGAACCATAAAAGTTATGAAAAATAAATATACAAACCCTTCTTTAGAAGGACAGATAGAGCGAGCAGAGATAAAACTTATGCGAGCTTGTAAAAATGATTGGAATAAATACATAATCAAATGGAGTAAAAAATTGAAAGATTTCTATTTAAAATATAATGAGGATTATTTGGAATTTAAATTACAAAATAATAATCAAGATAATTCCTCTATTGAGAAGTATAGGGAATTAAAGATGAAGCGATTAAGATTAGAAAAATTTATTGGAGGAATTGCTCTAAAACGAAAAAGTACTTAGTATTACAATCTTTCTCAAATCAACACATCCGGATATGTACCGGATGTGTTTTTTAATACAGCAAACTATCTTAGTCAATCACCCAAAACCCTTTATATTTAATGGTAAATAAGATAAACTAGATATATGAAACAAACACAACTATTTACCAAAACTTGTAAGGATGCACCAAAAGATGAGGAATCTAAGAATGCTCAATTATTAATTAGGGCAGGGTATATACATAAAGAAATGGCTGGAGTATACAGTATGCTACCTCTTGGTCTTAGAGTTATAGATAAAATAGAGGAAATTGTTAGAGATGAAATGAATAAGATTGGAGGGCAAGAAATGGAAATGGCGACTCTACAAAATAAGAGTCTTTGGGAGAAGACAGATAGATGGGATGATGAGAAGGTAGATAATTGGTTTAAGACAAGTTTAAAAAACAAAACAGAGTTAGGACTAGGTTTTACTCATGAAGAACCATTAACACAATTAATGAGTGAATATATTTCTTCATATAAGAATTTACCTGTTTATCCGTATCAATTTCAAAACAAGTTTAGAAATGAACTTCGAACTAAATCAGGAATAATGAGAGGTAGAGAATTTATAATGAAAGATTTATATTCATTTTCTAAAGACGAAAAAGAGCATAATACTTTCTATGAAAAAATGAAAGAAGTGTATATGAATGTTTTTAGTAGGGTAGGATTAGGAGATTCTACATTTTTAACATTTGCTTCTGGAGGATCATTCTCAGAGTTTTCACATGAATTTCAGCTATTATCTCCAGTAGGAGAAGATACTATATATGTAGATGATAAATCTGGTATTGCAGTTAATAAGGAAGTTCTTAGTGATGAGGTTCTAGAAAGATTATCTTTAGAAAAAGATAATCTAAGAGAGGAAAGATCTATTGAGGTTGGAAATATTTTCACTTTAGGAACTAAGTTTTCAGAACCATTAAATTTAAAATATAAAAATGAAGTGGGGAATGAAGAGCTTGTATTTATGGGTTCATATGGGATAGGTATAGGAAGATTAATGGGGGCTATTGTAGAGAATCTTTCAGATGAGTCAGGAATTATTTGGCCTAAAGAAGTTTCTCCATACCAAATACATCTTATAACCCTGGGCACAGATTCAAAAGAGGTTGTAGAGTTTGCTAATCAAGTGTATTCTGCATTAAAAGATCTTGGAATAGAAGTTCTTTACGATGATAGAGATATTCGTCCTGGAGAAAAGATGGCAGATTCTGAACTTATAGGAATATCAACTAGGGTCATTATAGGAAAAAAGACTATTGAAAGCGGAGAAGTAGAAGTTGTTGATAGAAAAACAAAAAAAGTTAGACATGTATTAGAGTCAGATATTATGTCAGGAGATTTTTTAATATAGGATAATATGAAAAAAACAAAATCACTAACAAAGAAAATAAAAGGTTGGATCGACAGGCTTAAACATTCTGCAGGTTTATTATCTAATGACATAGGTATTGACCTTGGGACTGCAAACACTCTTGTGTATGTTCCTGGGAAAGGGGTGATAATTAATGAGCCTTCTGTTGTTGCTATTAATGAAAAAACAGGAAAAGTAATTGCTGTAGGTGCTGAGGCAAAAAAAATGCTTGGTAGAACTCCACAGCACATAAAAGCTATTCGACCACTCGTTGATGGTGTAATTTCAGATTTTGAAATTACAGAAGAGATGATTTCATATTTAATTAACAAGGCAGAGTCGGGAAATAAGAAGCTATTAGGTCCTCGTGTAGTTGTAGGTGTTCCATCGGGAGTTACTAATGTAGAAACAAGAGCTGTAAGAGATGCGACACTAAATGCTGGAGCTCGTGAGGTATATATTGTTGAAGAACCTATGGCAGCCGCTATCGGAAGTCGTATAGCAGTTGATGAGGCTGTTGGAAGTATGATTATAGATATTGGAGGAGGAACAACTGATATTGCTGTGATCTCTTTAAATGGAATTGTTCGTTCTAAGAATTTAACTATTGCGGGTGATAAATTAAATGATGATATTTCAAATTACATAAGAAGCGAATTCAAAATTCTAATTGGAGAAAAAACAGCAGAAGAAATTAAGATTAAGCTTGGTGTTGTATCAAATGATGGAGATCCAATAGAGGCTCCAATTCGTGGACGTGATCTAGTTACAGGACTTCCACGTGAGGTTATTCTTACAGATTCTGATATACGAGAGGCTATAGCTCAATCAATTCAAACATTGATTGATACAACTAAGGAAGTTCTTGAGATAACACCACCAGAAATTGTTGCTGATATAATGAAAAGAGGAATTCATATTGCGGGAGGTGGAGCTTTGATTGGAGGTATTGATAAAGTGCTTGAGGAAGAGCTTGGAATTCCAGTGTATATTACTCCTGAACCTTTAACAGCAGTAGCTCGTGGAACTGGTATAATATTAGAGAATATTAATAAATATAGAGAAATTGTAATAACTGATGAGGCAGATTTACCACCGACAAAATAATAAAAGAAAGAGAAACTATTACAGTAATATTTTAATTGTTATTATTTTAATTGTTATTATTGAAGTATCTTTTAATCCCATTGCTTCAATTGGAAGAGGTACAAGTAATGTTTTTTCAAACCCTATCCATTCTATAAGTAGGGGAATAGATACTGTTTTCAAAGTTGTAACAGGTAAGAGTGGTGTTTTGATAGAAGAAAATGAAGATTTGAAGTCAGAAATAGTAAGACTAAATAAAGAAATAGATTCAAGAGATCTTCTAAGAAGTGAAAATGAATCACTTAGAAGTATTTGTAAGATAGACTCTGAAGGAGAAAAAGATTTTATCATTTCAGAAGTAATAGCTCGTCCGCCAAATATTCCATATGATACATTGAGAATAAATAAGGGGAGCAATGATGGTATCGCTATAGGTAAAAGAGTTTATGTAAATGATTACCACATTGGGCAAGTTGAAAGTCTTACAAATAATCAATCAATAGTATCTTTAATTGGAAATGAAGGAGATATATCTGTATCAATTTCTGGAAATGAAGGTATTTTATCTCCACTTAAAGGATTATCTTATGTTGGTGAATTTTCAAGTACATCAGGGATATTAGAGGGTGACACAGTCGCATTAATTGATGATATGAGTAATCCATTTGCAGATGTTACATATATAGAAGAAACTATTAATGATCCTTCAATTAGGGTTTATGTAAACATTCCAATAAAACTATCATCTATTAGATATGTTTCAATTGAAAAATAATATGAATAGTATTTTAAGTAGATTCATAATTTCAATTTTAAGTCTTATTTCAATATTTATTTTTCCTTGGTGGGTACTATTGATAATTACTATGATTATTTCATTATTCACTCCTTTCTTTATTGAAATGATTGTTATTGGTTATTGGCTAGATATCCTATATGGAATTAACGATGATAGAATAATGCTAATTGTATTCACAATATCTTTTCTAGTAGTTTTGTATTTAAAAAAGAATTTGATATTTAAATAAATGAGAAATATATTTAGAAGAAAAAAGAATTACAGTCATTCCAGTATTAATCCTGAAGAGGTGTTAATTGATGGCGGGAGAGAAGGCTCATTTAGCGATGACTCTTTTGAAGGGAGATTGATTAAGCCAATAGCTACGAGGTCAATTATTCTACTAGGAGCATTTTTCGTTTTGGTTTTTTTAATATACTCAGGGAGACTTTGGTTTTTACAGGTTGTAAATGGAGACTCATATCGTGAAAGAAGTGAAAATAATAGTTTGGCGCATAAAATTCTATTTGCAAAAAGAGGTGTTATTGCTGATAGGAATGGAGAGCCACTTGCTTGGAATGAACCAATTAGCGATGAAGAGTTTTTTCAAAGAGAATATTACTCTCATCCTAGTTTTGGTCATATAATTGGATATATTACTCATCCACAAAGAGACAGTTCAGGTTTTTTCTATCAAGACACTTATGAAGCAAAAAGTGGTGTTGAATACTATTTTGATAGATTACTCTCTGGTACTAATGGTAAACAATTAGTAGAAGTTAATGCTCGAGGTGAATATACCGAAGGTGGTTTACTATTTTCTCCAGAGGATGGGGGAGTTGTTAATTTATCTATTGATATAGAGATGCAAGAAAAGATGTATGAACTAATAGAAAGTCTTGTGGAAAGGGTGGGGTTTGATGGAGGGGTTGGCTTGGTAATGGATTTAAAAAATGGTGAATTACTAACAGCAACTAATTATCCGGGATATGACACATCAAGATTTGCTCATGGAGATGGGGACTATATTCAAGAACTTCAGAACGATCCCCGAAAGCCATTTTTGAATAGATACTCCCAAGGACTATTTACTCCTGGATCTATTATTAAACCTTTCATGTCTATGGCTGGACTTGAAGAGGAAATAATTAATGAGAGTACTCAATTTGAAAGTACTGGTAAATTAGTTGTTCCAAATCCATATAATCCAGACCTTCCGTCTGTGTTTACCGATTGGAAGGCTCATGGATGGGTTAATGTTAGAGATGCTATATCTGTTTCATCTAATATCTTTTTCTATCATCTAGGAGGAGGATATGGAGGCAGAGAAGGATTGGGAATATGGAAGATAAGTGAATATATGAAAAAATTTGGTTTTGGTGTTGAATTAGGAGAAGAATATTTCAAGGGTCCGGTAGGTACTATTCCAGATCCTGATTGGAAAAGAGAAATTTTTGATGATGATTGGAGAGTAGGAGATACATATTTTACTTCTATTGGTCAGTATGGTTTCCAAATCACACCTTTGCAGGCTCTTCGCGCAACTTCATCAATTGCAACAGGAGAGATAATAGAGCCAACTCTTGAGAAAGATTCCAAAAAAGAAGTTAGAGACGATATAGATTTTATTAGTGACAAAAATCAGAAAATTGTTCAAGAGGGAATGAGAATGGCAGTATTAGAAGGTACAGCAAAAGGTTTAAAAAGAGATCATTTAGAAGTTGCAGCAAAAACAGGTACTGCTGAACTTGGAGCAAGTAAGTCTAATGTTAATTCGTGGGTTATTGGGTACTTTCCATATGATAAGCCTAGATATGCTTTCACTATTATGATGGAAAAAGGTCCAAGAGATAACTATCTTGGAGGGGTTTTCATAATGAGTCAGTTTATGGATTGGATGCTTTTAAATAAGTATGAATACTTCAGGGAAGACTTTTAGGACCTATACGGTTGACTTTTTGGTCTATTCATATATATTTATCTCATAATTTATGTCAAAAACACATTTAACAAAAGAAAAATATGATCAATTTGTAGTAGAATTAGAAGAGCTAAGAACTACAAAAAGACAAGAAATAGCAAAGAATCTAGAGTATGCTAGAAGTCTAGGAGACTTATCAGAGAACGCTGAATATCACGATGCTCGTGATGCTCAAGCTAAACTTGAGGATAGAATAAATCACCTTGAAGGGGTTATTAAGACTGCTGAAATCATCAAAAAGTCTAAGGGGGATATAGTGGCTATTGGTTCTAAAGCAACTGTTTTAAAGAAAGGAGATAGCTCAAAGAGAGATTTTGATATTGTTGGTCCTGAGGAAGCTAATATGTTAGAAGGTAAAATATCATATACTTCACCACTTGGAAAAGCACTTATAGGTACAAAGAAAGGGGAAACATTCACTTTTGAAACACCTGGAGGTAGTGTAGAATACAAAGTACTTGATATTAAGTAATTTAAACATAATATGGCAAATGAAAAAGAACTCAAAGAAGTTCGAATAGAAAAGCGTGAAAAGCTAGAATCTTTAGGTATTAATCCTTATCCTAGTAAGTGTGATAAAACACATGATATTATTAGTGTTATCGATAACTTCAAAGAGGGAGAGGAAGTTACTTTAGCTGGACGTGTAATGTCTTTGCGTGGACAAGGGTCAATCATGTTTTCTGATATATATGATGGAACAGGAAAATTCCAAATTGTTCTAAAAGAAGATGTTGAAATTACATATTCTGGTAAAGAAATCAAGGATGGTTTTGAGTTGCTTAAAGATACAGTTGATATAGGGGACTTCGTAGAAGTTTCAGGTGCTCTATTCGTCACAAAAAGAGGTGCAGAGAGCTTAGAAGTTAAATCTTGGAGGATGCTATCAAAAGCAATTTTACCAATTCCTACAGAGCATTTTGGACTTAAGGATGATGATGAGAGATATAGGAAAAGATATCTTGATATTCTTTCAAATCCTGAATTAAGGGAGATGATAGAAAAGAAATCAAAGTTCTGGAAAGTGATGAGAGAGTTTATGGAATCTAAAGGTTTCATGGAAGTAGAGACTCCAACACTTGAAGTTACTACAGGGGGAGCAGAAGCAAGACCATTCAAGACTCATCATAATGATTATGGTATGGATGTATTCCTTCGTATTTCTGTTGGAGAACTTTGGCAGAAGAGATTGATGGCAGCAGGTTTCCCTAAGACTTTTGAAATAGGAAGAGTATTTAGAAATGAAGGATCAAGTCCAGAGCATCTTCAAGAATTTACTAATATGGAATTCTATTGGGCTTATGCAAACTATAAAGATGGAATGGAATTGGTAAAAGAGATGTATAAAAAAATTGCTAATGACGTATTTGGGAAAACTAAATTTGAAATTCGTGGTTATGAATTTGATCTTTCTGATGAATGGGAAGAGATTGATTATGTTTCAAAGATTAAAGAAGTTACAGGTATTGATGTTCTTACTGCTACTGTTGATGATATGAAAGACAAAGCAAAAGAGCTAGGAATTAGATGGGATGGAGATAATAAGGAGAGATTATCTGATACATTATGGAAATATTGTAGAAAACAAATTTCAGGTCCTGCATTTCTAATTAATCATCCTGTAGAAGTAGCTCCTCTTGCAAAACTTAATAATGATAAACCAGGAAGGGTAGAAGAGTTTCAGCCGATTATTGCTGGAAGCGAAGTGGGTAAGGGATATTCAGAGCTTAATGATCCTGTGGACCAATCTGAAAGGTTCCAGAGACAGCAAAAGATGTTGATGGAAGGAGATGAGGAGGCAATGATGGCAGAGTGGGGATTCGTAGAGATGTTAGAGCACGGAATGCCTCCAACTTGTGGCTTTGGATGTGGAGAAAGATTATTTTCTTTCTTGGCAGGAGTATCCATACGAGAAGCACAAGCATTTCCATTGATGAAGCCGAAGGGTTAAATATAATTAAATACATAATAAAAAAGCACCATAAATAAATGGTGTTTTTTATTATGTAACAAAGTGGAAAACTAGGTAGTTTTTTGGTACAAAGTGGGGTAAAATGGTATATAAGTGGGATAAAGTGGTAAATATAAAAAATATGTTAATCGGAGAATACAAACACACAATTGATGACAAAAACAGGATTTCACTTCCTAGTAAATTTCGAAGTGAATTAGGTAAGAAGATTGTAATCACTCGTGGTCTCGATAATTGTCTATTTATATACTCGGAAAAGGAATGGAAACAGATTGCAGAGAAGTTAGGAACAATGGGTTTTGGACAAGCTGACACTAGAGGATTTAACAGGTTCATGCTCTCTGGTGCAATGGAAATGTCCATTGATGGAGCTGGACGAGTACTTCTTCCAGAACACTTAAGATCATTTGCAAGACTAGGTTCTAAAGCAGTATTCGCAGGAGTATACAATCGTGTAGAAATTTGGGATGAGAATCTATGGAGCGAATACAATCAAAAAGTTCTGTCAAAAGCAGATGAAATGGCAGAAACACTAGGGGACATCGGAGCAATATAAAATAAATATGAAACATATACCAGTATTACTAAAAGAAACAATTGAAGGAATGAACATCTCAGATGGGGATGTAATTCTTGATGGGACTTTAGGAGCTGGGGGACACAGTGAAGCAATATGTGAGCAAGGAAAAAAAGATATTACACTTATCGGTATAGATGCAGATGGCGCAGCAATAGAGAGATCAAAAAAAAGATTAGAAAAATATACAGATGTTAAATTTCATTTTATAAAAAATAACTCAGTTAATTTAGACACAGTATTAGAAGATCTAGGAATTTCAAAGGTAGATAAGTATATATTCGATTTAGGATTAAGTTCATACCAGCTAGATGAAGATGAAAGAGGATTTACTTTTCATGGAAACCAACCATTAACAATGACTTTTAATGACGATCCAGGAGAAGGAGAAGTGACAGCATATGATGTTGTGAATCATTTCGAAGAAGAGTCCCTCTCAGATATCATATTTGGTTTTGGAGGAGAGAGATATGCAAGAAAGATTGCAAAAGCAATCGTGAAAGAAAGAATGGTTAATCCAATTAAGACTACAGAAGAACTAGTTACTGTAATTAAGAGAGTGACTCCTATGGGAGGAAAAATTCACCCGGCAACAAAGACATTTCAGGCCATTAGAATTGCGGTTAATAGGGAAATAGAGAATCTTCCGATCATTCTAGAGAAGTCATATCAAAGACTCTCGACCAATGGGAGAATATCAGTAATTACATTCCATTCCTTAGAAGACAGAATTGTAAAAACATTTTTTAGAGACAAAGAGGATGAAGGTAAGGGAAAAAGAATTACCAAAAAACCAATTCCTCCAACCGATGAAGAAGTCAAAAATAATCCAAGATCAAGAAGTGCAAAATTAAGAATATTTGAATTAAATTAAATCATTATGAAAAAACAAACAAAAACAAATTTATATAAAAAACAAAAACAAATTTCCATAATCGCTTTTTCCTTAGTGATGCTACTACTTGGTTCTTATGTATATTTTGTAAACATTACAATATCTACAATTGCACAACATAAAGAGATAAAAGATTCAATTTCTGATATTGAAGCAGAGAGTACTTATGTGGAAGAAAAATACTTATTACTACAAGATAGTGTAAGTATAGAAATGGCGTATAATAAAGGATTCATAGATGTTGTAGATACAAAGTTTGTATCTAGAGACATTCGTGTATCTTTGTATGAATAAGAAATTCGCATTTAGAATAAGACTACTACTAATAGTAATTGTTTGTATTGCTATTGTTTTTGTAGTTAAGCTTTTTCAAGTTCAAGTAGTTCAACATGAATATTTTCTAGACCGTGCTGACAGACAATATGTTAGACCCAATTATTCTATTTTTGATAGAGGTTCAATATTCTTTACTACTCGTGATGGGGATAAGGTTCCAGCAGCGAAGGTTAATCATGGTTTTTTGATGGCAATAAGACCTTCACAGATTACTAATCCACAAGATACATATAATAAGTTAAATGAGATAGTAGAAATTGATGAAGAAAGGTTTTTAAGCTCAGCATCAAAGAAGGATGATCCATATGAAGAGATTTTAGATAGAATTTCTATTAAAGATAAAGATAAGATTGTAGAGCTTGATATTGATGGAGTTTCTTTGTATAAGAAATCTTGGAGACATTACCCAGCAGATGAAAGAGCAGCTTCAACAATTGGCTTCCTTTCATACAATAAGGATGATGAACTCTCTGCTCAATATGGATTAGAGAGATACTATAATGATACTCTTACCAGAGATACAGATAATGTATATGTAAACTTCTTTGTGGAGATTTTTACATCATTTAAAGATACTGTAATAAATGGTTCTGAAAGACCGGGAGATATTGTTACGACAATAGAGCCAACTGTTCAATCAACTCTAGAAAAGGAGCTTGAAGATATTTATGAACAATACTCATCAAAAAGTGTAGGGGGTATTGTTATGGATCCAAATAATGGAGAGATAGTCGCAATGGGTTCTTATCCAAACTTTAATCTTAATGAATATGGAAAAGCATCACTTGATGTCCTATCAAACCCTATTGTTGAAAACGTATATGAGTTAGGAAGTATCGTTAAGCCTCTGACCGTAGCTATTGGATTAGATTCTGGAAAGATAACACCAAATACAACATATAATGATACAGGTTTCCGGGAGTTGAATGGATATACATTCTGGAACTATGATAAGAAGGCGAGAGGGATTGTTGATATACAAGAAATATTAAATAACTCACTTAATATTGGTGTTGCACATATTGCTATTGATAAAGTCGGAGGAAAGAAGTTTAAAGAATATATGCTTAAACTAATAGGAGAAGAGACTGGTATTGATTTGCCTCATGAACAAGCTCCATTGGTAAGTAACTTAAATAGCGGAAAAGATATTGAGTTTGCAACGGCCTCATTTGGACAAGGAATAGCACTGACTCCAATAGTAATGATTAGGGCACTATCTGCTCTTGCAAATGGTGGATATTTAGTAGATCCACACATAGTATCGGAGATTGAGTATGAGGTAGGTCCTAAGAAGGTTGTTTCATTTCCAAAACCCGAACAGGTTTTCTCTAATGATACATCAGAAAAGATATCAAGAATGCTTGTTAACGTAGTTGATGATGCATTGCTTGGGGGTACTGTCTCAAAAGAAAGATATTCAATTGCTGCAAAGACTGGAACTGCTCAATTGGTTGATGAGTCTGGAGGATATAGTGAAGATAATTACTTGCACTCATTCTTTGGATATTTCCCGGCGTATGATCCGAGGTTTATTATCCTACTATATACACTAGAACCAAAAGGAGAAGATTATGCTTCTCATACCTTGACTATGCCTTTCATAAATATCACAGACTTCCTATTAAACTACTATAATATTCCTCCAGACAGGTAAGAAATGTCAACGGTGCATAATTTGTGATATTTCTGATAAGATATACAGATAACTATGAGTAAAATAAAAAATATATTAAAGAGTATTATAATAAAAATCCTTACCCTAGAATCTAAGGTAATTTTGAAAAGATTTAATCCAAGGATTATTGCTATTACCGGAAGTGTAGGAAAAACAACTACAAAAGATGTATCATACTCAGCACTGAAAAAGAGTATTCATGTAAGAAAGAATGAGAAAAGCTTCAATAGTGAAATTGGAGTACCACTTACCATACTAGGATTACCAAATGGATGGAGTAATCCAAGAATATGGATCAACAATGTAATCAAGGGATTCCTTCGTTGTGTTTCTTTTAAAAAATATCCAGACTATTTAATACTAGAAGTTGGAGTGGATAGGCCAGGGGATATAGAAAAACTAACAAAATGGTTGAAGCCAGATGTTGCAGTGATGACAAGACTTCCAGAGAGACCAGCTCATGTTGAATTCTTCAATTCTAAAGAAGATGTTTGGAATGAGAAGAGGAATCTAATATCAGCTGTCAAAAAAGGTGGAGCTGTTGTATTGAACAATGATGATGAGGAAGTGATAAATTCAAAACTACCTGATGATGTGAAAGTATTCTCATATGGAAAAAATCTTTCTTCGGATGTAATTTTTGATAACTATAAGGTGAGATATCAAGGAGGGGAACCAGTAGGAATTTCAGCAAGTATTAAGACAAAAAGAGGAGATGAACATAATATTAATCTAGACGGGGTTTTGGGAGACCACCATATATACCCAGCAGTTGCTGCAATCTCAATTGGAATGGCTATTGATATACCTGTTGCAGAAATGATTGAGGCAATAGGGGAACATAATCCTACATCTGGAAGAATGAGAATATTAAAAGGGTATGAAGATTCAATACTGATTGATGATACATATAACTCATCTCCAACAGCCCTTACGAAAGCAATTGAGGAAGTTGGAAAAATTGAATCTAAAGGATCTAAAATAGCAATACTTGGAGATATGCTCGAATTAGGAAAAGATTCGTCACAAGCCCATAGAGAGGCTGGTGAGACCCTATTTTCTAATGGATTTGAGCAACTTGTAACAGTGGGAGTCCGAGCATCTCACATTGCAGAAGGTGCAATATCCGGAGGAATGAAATTAGATAATGTGGCATGTTTCCCATCTACTGATGATGTTGATTTATATGAACATTTAAGTGTTTTGATTAGTGAAGGAGATGTATTATTGATTAAGGGTTCACAAGGATCAAGAATGGAGAAGGTTACAAAATACCTACTTAAAGACCAAGAAGAAGCGAAAGATAGTCTTGTGAGACAAGATAACATTTGGTTGAAAAAGTAATATTTGTGGTGTAGAATGTCCACCTATGGCCCTATCGTCTAACGGTTAGGACGCCGCCTTCTCAAGGCGGAAATCAGAGTTCGATTCTCTGTAGGGTCACCAAGTCGGGCGTAGTTTAAGTGCTCGAGAAGGGTTTTAACTATGAATTACAAAGAAGACTTAAAAGAAAAGATGAAATTACCTGAAGGAACTTGTTCTTTTAAATTTAAACCTGAAAAAAATATTTATGATAAAAAATTACCAGGAGGAATCATCTTTGAAAATATTTCTGGTAAACATTATTTTATGATAGAAAGAAGTAATGATTTAAAGATTAATTTTTATCACTTTTCACCCGGAACAGGGACGAGATTAGCTGTTGTGGATATTTCTAAATCTGCACCTAGTTCAGAAGTTCAATTTATTTTTACTTGGTCCCCAGACAAATTGAAATTATATGCTGGACCTATAGGAGTAGAAAAAAAAAGTTTAGAATCTAGTATTGAAGTAAAACCTGAAATTAATTTTGCAATAACTGATGGTGGTCAAGTTATTCGTATTGGTGGTCCAGGCGTGGAAGTAACAGGTGTTAGAATTAAAAATGAAGGTAAAGTAATTTTAAAGGACACTGCAATTAATAGCTGGAATGAAACATTGAAAGCGATAGATATTATGAGCAGATCAACTTCTGAAGACGGGTATATGTTTGAAGTGGTAAGAGCAAACTTTATAACTGTAATGTTAGTTTCTGGAATAGAATCATATTGTAAAAATCGTTTACAGGAAATTGAATCTGAAGGTGTAGAATTAAACTATGAAAAGCTTGAGAAAAAAACTAAACTTACTAAAGATAAAATTTTTAAAGAAACATCAAACTATTTTCAATCATTAGAATATATGAAAAAAATATGGAGATACCTTGCTGATATTGATTGTTACAATTTAAATACAGAAATATGGCAGTCTTTCTGTGAAGAGTTATTTCCTCACAGACATTCAATTGTTCATGCACACCCTTTAAAAACAGAGATTGAAAATCCTAACAAGAATGAACTTTTTGTTACCAATGAAATTCTTAGACTAAAAGATAATTGCGTTATTTTTATAGAAAAACTTCATGAAAAAACATTAGAATTAAGATAATATCTTATAAATAATTTTTAATGCTCTAGAGGGGTAGCGCTACTTATTCAAGACATACCCAAACCACGTTGTGGGGTAAGGTATCATTTAGTTCGAGCTCGAGAAGGCTCACCAAATCGGGCGAGGTTAAATGCTCTAAGTAATAATCTCACAACTCCATCAAACTAAAAATAGTCTATTTCTCCTGACTCTCCAATAGATTTTTTCCTAACTCCCTTAAGACTTCGGGACTCACTTCCGGACCCCCTCCTGAACAAATCCATCCTTCATATTCATCAAACCAAAATTCTTTATCAGATAATACTTGTCTCCACTCACCTTGTTTTAGGTACTCCGTTCCATGCATTGGAACTAATTTAATATGAGCATGATTGATACCTGTACCTTCCATTATTACTCCAATTCTTCCAACATCCACAAAGTAGTCCTCAAGAATCTGGGAGACTTTTTTAGAAGCAATAATGAATTCTTTTAACTTATCATCAGGCATTTTCATAATATCACTGTTATAGTGTTCTTTTGGTATTACGCAAGAAAAGCCTTCGGTATTCGGGTCAATAGCAAGAAATGCCATAAAATCAGCATCTTCCCAAAAAATTCCTGGTGTTTTTAAATTACCTTTAGCTATTTCACAGAAAGGACACTTATCTTCTTTTGTTTTTGCTTCATAGTTACTCATGTATTTAGTATATCAAAACTATTAATTTAGTGTACCTTTTATGGTTTGAGTTTGGAGAATAAAAAAATCACATTAAGTCAAAAATGTTAATATATAGACATGAAAAAAGATCAAGCTATATTGCATATAGACGGAGACGCTTTTTTTGTGGGTGTTGAAGTTGCTAAGAACTCAAAATTAAAAGGGCTTCCCGTTGTCACTGGAGAGGAGCGGGGAATAGTTTCTGCATTATCATATGAAGCAAAAGCTTTGGGTATTACCAGAGGTATGCCTATTTTTAAAGTTAATAAGAAATTTCCATCGGTAATTGTATTACCAGGAGATTATAAATCATATGTAAAATACTCTAAGATGATGTTTAATATTGTTAGAAGATATGCAGATGATGTAGAGGAATATAGTATTGATGAATGTTTTGCAGATCTGACAGGATTAGAGCTATCACTTAAGATGTCATATAAGGAAATGGCAGAGACGATAAAAAAGGAGGTAAATGATGAGCTAGATCTATCAGTATCTTTGGGAGTGGCATCAACTAAGGTGCTTGCAAAAATTGCATCTAATTGGCAAAAGCCAAATGGACTTACTGTAATTGAAAAAGATAACATTAAAGAGTATATAGACAAGGTTCCAATTGAAAAAATCTGGGGAGTAGGACCAAAAACATCTGCTAAATTTATTGATCTAAAAGTTACAACGGCAGGGGAGTTTGCAAGAAAGAGTATGGATTGGGTAAGAGAAAACTTCTCTAAACCATATCTATCTATTTGGAAAGAACTTAACGGCGATTCTGTATTAGGTATAGACCCAATAATTAAAACTAAATACTCATCAATCCAAAAAACAAAAAGCTTTAATCCCTTTACAAATGATAGACATTTTCTACTTTCCCAAATATCAAAAAACATTGAAGGAGCATGTTCAAAGGCTAGACACTATGGTCTATTTCCTAGAAAAGTTTCTATATTCTTAAAGACGCAAGATTTTGAGATGATAAATAATACAATATCTGTTGAATTTCCTACAAACGCTCCTGAGACTATTATCTCTCTTTGTAATATGGAGTTTGATAAGATATATACAAAAGGAATCATGTATAGAACTACAGGTGTAACATTACAAGACTTAGTTTCTACAGAATCCATTCAAACAGACTTGTTTGAAGAATCCAATGATGTAGATAAGTTCGAAACTATTCATAATAGTATTGATTTACTTGAAAAGAAATTTAACAAGAAGATGGTTTATTTAGCATCAACACATAGTGCAATTAAGCATCAAAAAAAGGGAACTGAGTCTGATGATTTAGATAGTGATCTTTTGTTTTTGTAGGTTAAAGTTGTCATTAATTAATGGAAATGGCTTTTTATTTAACACTTTAAATTAATTTGTTATAATAAAAGTATGAAAACTATAATAATCGTAATTTTAATAATACTTGGTGGGTACTTTCTTTTAAAAAGTACTGATGAAGAGATTGAAGATATTACTTCATCTGATGTAGTAGTAGAAGAAAATAATACAGAAGGATCAGTTGATAATAATGAGATTGAAGAAACAATTAATACATCTGAGGACAATACAATTCAGGAGCAAGAGCAAGAAGAGGTAGATGAATCTGTTACCGAAACTGTTTCTAGTGATGATACTACTGAATCTGATGTGGATAATGCAAAAGAATTTACTATAGATTCATTTAATTTTGGATACTCAATAGATGAAATTAGAGTTAAAGAAGGGGATACTGTGACTATAAAATTAACTAACTCTAAAGGATTTCATGATCTTGTAATAGATGAATTTGATGTGTCTACAGAAGCAATTAGTGAAGGATCAAATACAACAGAAACATTTGTAGCTGATAAAGCAGGAACATATGAATTCTATTGTTCAATTGGAAACCATCGTGCTCAAGGTATGGTTGGTACTCTTATTGTAGAATAGGCTTACCTACTCTTAAAATATTCAATCGCAGCATCCTTTGCCCAGTTTTCTTCTATAAATCCTTTTCTTCCTGATCCTGATTCATATCTCTTGTATAGTTCTGGAGCTTTCTTGTAATAGTCCTGATGATATTCTTCAGCCATAAAGAAAGATTCAAAAGGTATAATTTTAGTAGCTATATCTTCACTTAATAACCCACTTTCATTTAGTTCCTGTTTTGACATCTGTGCAATCTTTTTTTGTTCCTCGTTGTGATAAAAAATTGCTGTTGTGTATTGAAAACCTCTATCTGAAAATTGCCCAGTATCATCTGTTGGATCAATTACTCCCCAGAAAACATTAATGATCTCTTCTAGTGTAACTATAGAAGGATCATATATTACTTGCACAGACTCACGATGGTCTGTTTTACCTTTTACTACTTCTAGGTATGTTGCATTTTCAGCACTACCTCCTGCATATCCAGAAAGTGCATCAATTACGCCAGATGTTTCTTGTAGGAATGATTCTATGCACCAGAAACATCCACCAGCTAATGTTATCTTTTCAGAATCTTCTGGATACTCAATAGTTATACCTGGAGCTGTATCATTTCTATTTGAACTATTCCATAATAGGACAATAAGACCAATTATGATTAATAAAAATATTAGTATTTTTTTCATATTCATATATACAGAATACACTTTTTATTATACATATCAAAATATATTAGTAATAAATTATCTAATTTGATATAATTAGACTAATGAAAGTAATAAGTAAATTATTATCTATATTTTTAATAACATTATTCTTAGGAGCAATGCTATTAAGTCTATTGCACACATCATCACACATGAAGATGTCTAGTGAATCTGGAATGGAGAATTGTCCTTTTATGGCTCATGATAGTGGTCTGTGTAGCATGAATCTTACTAATCATATCAATGCATGGAAAACAACTTTTCTAGCTGTTGTGCCTATAATTAATATTTTCTTAGCATCTCTTGTTTTAGTTTCAATTTTTACATCTAATATTTTTTCTAGATTAAAATATTACATATTAATATTAAGGAAATATATTAAAGAGCGTTTATATACATTTACATATAGACGCTTCCAAGATCTTTTCTCAAAAGGAATACTTCATCCAAAACTTTTTTAATAATTTAAAGGTTCTTAAAGGAGATTAATAAATAAAAAAAATATATGAAATATATACTAAGTTTAATAATAGTTTTTATATTAGGAATACTTTATCTTAATCTAGATTCTGTTAATAATATGGATCTAGGAATAACTAGTTCAAAT
>Ga0136601_1000113_pt1 | contig 40372 bp, 47 predicted proteins | sample AntRauMFilla2699_FD_181020 | JGI IMG/M metagenome (GOLD analysis project Ga0136601, IMG submission 181020) | Saline lake microbial communities from Rauer Islands, Antarctica - Metagenome Filla 2 #699 | ecosystem: Environmental > Aquatic > Non-marine Saline and Alkaline > Saline | place...
AAACGTCTTGTTTTAATCGAACACCTTTATACTTATTTTTCATCTTGGTCGCTCCTTTTTTCAGCAATTTTAGGATTGGCTGTAAGGTTATTTTCATAGATTTTTAAACCAAGCAACCATGGCAACAAAGACTTTTTATTGCTCATTTATTAAACTCCAATAATAGAAATAACACAGAACGTCTAATTCCTAATTTTCTTTTTTCAACACTTCCACCAATAGTACTACACCTTTCAACACACACCATACTATGTTAACACTTACTGTATTACAACAAATAATAGTCTTGTATTTATTATTAGGAATTAGGAATGGGTAAAAAAAGCACTTAAATACTTGTAATCACTGAAATCTCTCTCCTAAATAACCACCTAAATAACCACCTAAACTTCCGTATTTCACTAGGCTTTTTGTTTAAATGACTAGCAACACTTTGCTTAATAATTATACTTGTCTATTTAATAGGCTTTTTTTAGTGGTTTTGTAAAAACAGGTGTTTTTGTTTAAAGTGTAGGCAATTTATACAAATGTCTATTATCTACGCAACGATTCCTAGAAATCCTAATTTTTTATTTAGGAATTTGTTGGCATGAGTCATGCTTATTAAAGTTACAAATAGAGTTGCCGATAAGGACACACTAAGGAGACAGTATTATGCGTATTATTATAACAATTTTAATGGGTTTATTTTTAATGGGTTGTGATGAAGAAGCCATCCAAAGTTACTTAGACAGCCTTCCAAAAGAAGACCAGGAAGACATCGCAAGGATTGCACCAGAGATCATTGACGATGCGGCTGCGGCTTTAAAGAAGTTCATTGCAGGCTATGAGGGTGACTGGAGTTTTAAAGGCACTGACGGTTCGTGTGTGAACGATGTGACAAGCCTAGCTCCTTATCCACTAGATCAAGACTTAGTGTTTGGTGAGCGTCCACAAGACCTTAAACCAGGGCTTTATGAAAACACTGTCATTGATACTGACATGACCGTCGTTCTAGCTCCCACAAACCAAGCTGGTAAGCAATCAAGCCTTTATTATCAAGACGCTGGTGGAGACATGACCGCAGTGAATGTGGCACTCGTTGGCTCTGATACAATGATAGTTGAATTTAAAGACTGTGCTTATTCTGTTTACGAACGTGTAAAAAAGTAAATAAGCCTAAAGTTTTAGCAATTAATACCGATAAGAATTATAGTTAAAAACCAAACTAGGGTTGCAGCCCTAAAACAAAGGAGACAGGAACATGAAAAAAAACGTAACTAAAAAAATGCTCACCGACTATCTTAAAATCAAAGAGCAAATAAAAAAACAAACAAAAGAAATGAGAGAAATTGAACAAGCTCTAAAGACAAAAGGCTCGTTCTCAAAGCACGGCTATTCCGTAATAGTCGACACTGCTAAACGTGAAACACTTTCAGCCAAAAGAATCTCTGAAGAAGCTCCCGAAGTTATGAGTCTGATTGAAAAATTAAAACTCTTTAACGTGTCGGAGTACAAAACCCTTAAAGTAAAGAAGGTGTCGTAATGAGAATCATGGTGAATAAAAAAACAGGACAAGAAGTTAAGGTCGTAGAACACATAATCATTCAAAACTTTTGGGAGTATTATGTTATCGAAGACGAACGCAACACCGATGAAGTAAAGCTATGCTTCGTCATGGGCTTTGAGAATGAAATGGGTGACGTTTACATTCCAGAGATTAAACCCTTTATAAAAACTAGAACTAAAAATTTACATGAAGTTATGCCAGCCAGCGGCTTCACTTGGAAGGAGGCTTAATCATGGGAACAAGAGCAAACATAATAATTAAAGACATAGAAAAAGTGGTTTACCTTTACCGTCATAACGACGGCTATCCTGAAGGTGTTGGAGTTGAGCTTGACGAGTTTTTTAAAATGTATTTCGGTGAGTACACTCACGCTGACGGTGACGACATTGCAACCAAGCTGATTAAAAACGACGACATGCGAATCGAACTGACTTCAGGTGTCCACGGTGACATTGAATTTGTGTATCAATTCGACTGCGACACAAAAACTGTGACCGTAATTGATTGGCTTTCTGAAGATGTTGTTGCAGTTGTAACTTATTAAAAGAGTGAGAATGACTAAACGTGAAATTAAAAAAGCTGACATAAACCGTTTCATCCAAGTGACTGACCGCTTGGACCTTAAAGACAAACAACAACACATGCTAATGAAAGAAGCCTTAACCATTGGTAAGATGTTTGAAAATACCTATGGCCAAGACATTAGAAAATTTAGGGCTTGGTTTAAAAGGTTAAGAAAATTATGAAGTATTGGATTAGCCTAGACCGTGAGAACTTTAAAATTTTAATGCTAAAAGAGCAGCCAAGAACAACGGAAGAGCACCATTGGGTCGGACCGTTTGAGACGTTCACCGAAGTCAAAGATTATGGAATCAACTACTTCGTGCAAGATAAACAAACCGCTCAAAACCTGATAAACGATTTAAGATACACACCTAAGAAAAATTTAATTTATTTCAAGTGACCTGTCTCCATAAACAAGTCACTCGCCTCGGCACCTGCAAAGTGTCGGGGCATTTTTAAAGGAAGGATGAAAATGTCTAGATTCACTTTAAAGTATGTTCAAACCCTGGAGCGTAGTTCTTTCGACCTTCAGGCATCTTAGTTCTTTCGTCGAGCTTTTGTTGTGTGTAGCCTTTAAAAAATTCTAAGGCTTCGTCGATGTGAACAAACTTATTTCTGTTATAATAAACATCGCTGCAATTTTTTCCGTTATACCAAACGCTTTTCTTTTCAGCCTGGACATAACCAAGAGATTGAAAAACTGCGTTTACACGGTTTCTTGCTTGAGAGTTCACGTCACGTTTTGTAAGGTCAAGAGCTTCAGTGAACACCTCACGACGGCTTAATAAAACTTTTCCTTCAATATATTCTTCAATCCAAGAACGCCAGTCGTCGCCTTTATCACGACGTGAGTTTATTTCTTTTTGACCTTTAGGCTCTTCATACCAAATTGCACCAGCCTTGTAACGAGTAACCGCTTCAGCAAAAAGCTGCACTCTGTTTTCTTTTACAAATTCAAGGTTCACTTCAGTGTCACATTCTACAGGATAGTAACGACGAGAACCTGTGTGGTCGTCTAAGTATTTTTTGTCGTTGGTGGTTCCTATAAAAATTGATTGCCTAGGTCTGTCTTCAATCTCACGACCGTAAGGAACCCTAAAAGAATCTATGCGTCGAGATAGGAAGGCTTTGTTTTTTGAACTGTCAGACTTTGTGAATGAGTGCATCTCTTCAATCTCTACAATCATTCGTCCAGTTAAGGCCATGAGTGAGTCTTTGTCTTCAGGGCTTGTGTCGATCTGAACAAAGTAAGATTCACCAACAAGAGCTTCTATTGAAGTTGATTTTCTAATTCCTTGTCCACCTTCTAGAACAACCATGTTGTCCATTTTAACACCAGGCTGATAAATCCTAGCAACTAAACCAACCATGAAATTATTTGAAACTGTTTTTAAGTATTCAGGGTCCATGTGGCACGAGTAAACATCTTGAAAAAAAGTGTCCATTCTAGGCTTGCCGTCCCATTCTAAAGAGTCAAGCCACTCTTTAGGTTCTGACCGCTCAATTCGTCTGGCTTGCATCATTAAAGTCGATTCAACTTTATTGTAAGTTATGGAACCCATTCTGTATTCGGATTGTAAAATTTCAAGAAGAGTTAAAAAATGTTTTTGAGCAAGTGGTTCTGGTCTTCCGTCTGGACTAAGCCATGTTGTAAAACCTTTTGAATGAAAAGTGTCAAACCAAAAGCGGTCTTTAAATTCTTTAGTCCTATTTAAAACTTTTAAAATGTTAAATTCATTTGTGTCTGGTTTCGTTGCAGTTCGCATCGTAAAACCAAGGAGTGACATTTTGTCCTTAGTTGCCATTGCCATTGGAACTAGGTCTTCGGTTGCATCGTCAGAATAGACGTTCATCACGTTTGTGACTCCAGGCTCTTCTCTAATTAAAGTTCCTTCAGGTTCATAAGATTCATAAGATTCAAGTGGTGGAGCAGGTGGAGGCCCGTCGTCTTCAGGTCTTTCAATTCGCTCAACTCTTTGAGGCTGCGGAGGCTTTGGCATTTCTTGCATCGGCTCTACAGGGTTTGCTTTTTTTATCGGAACTTCTATCACTCGACTTTTAGCCCATGCAACAAATTCACCTTGTGATTTAAACTTCACGTCGGCTGCGTCTTCACTTTCACCAAGGTCTGAAACCTCAAGATACTTTAAAGACTTAACCTTTCCTTGCAGTAGCTCGACTAAATTGTCTTTAAACTTTACTCCAGCCTCGTCATTGTCAGGCCAAATAAGAATGTTTCTTTTATAAAGTGGTTCTAGGTCAGCATACCTGACAGCACTCGAACCACCTAAAGGAGTTGTTGCAATGTAGGCTTGTTGGAATTTTCTTGTAGCCTCGCAAGCCTTCTCACCTTCACAAATTAAAATTGGAGCGGTCTTGTTTTTATAAATGTGACCTAAATTAAAAAGTGGCTTTACTGGCTTTGGCTGTTTTGAGTGCCAACCTTCACCAAGTTCGGGGTGCTTGTAGTAGACAAAAGGCTTAACGACTTTTCCTTTTCCTGTTCCTTTTCTTCCAATGTAAAACCAAGGCTCATTTTTTTTCGTTGTGTAGGTGTGAACAAGATCAAAGTTTTTTAATTCTTTTGGCTTGTGGTCAACAACTTGTGGCACCACTGATTCTGGTTTTGGCTTTGGTTTGGCATCATAGACAGACCTTGGAACTGTAGGAAGGTCTTGTTCGCCAACTAAATCTTTTGCAGCCTCAACCTGACCTACACCTTTGATTGCAGCATAGAGTGAGATTAAGTCTCCACCAGCGTCACCAGTTGCAAAGTCAGCCCATTTTCCATTGTCTATGTTTACAGATAAAGACTTACCAGGACGACCAGAAAAGTCAGCGCATTGGTATTCTCTTCCTTGTAGCTTTCCACCAGGGAGCCACGAAGGAACTAGATAGTTTGCACGAGACAACAAGTCCCTAGTAAGTTGCTGAAAATCAATTGAGTTTTGCGACAAAACTTACAGACCTAAATCATCAAGAATCATTTTTGAAGTTTCTTCGTCGTGACTCTTTAAGGCTCCAACAAGTTTGTCAAAAGTTGCTTTGTCCACATAAGGAACAAGGTCTGCTCTTTCATTCTGGTAAGCCATGCAAACCTTCTCTTCTCGAAACTGCAAGTCCATTTTTGATTTTGGTGCGTTTAAGTCTATGTATCTAATGTCCATTTGAAACCCCCTGGTCTTTAAAATTTGTTACCGCTTTTAAATAATCATCTAAGCCGTAGGCTATCGTGGCAATACCACCTTTGTCATTTATCATTCTAACAAAAGCATGTTGCTCTTTAGTGATTCTGATTCGCTTACTTGATTTAACCTCAACACCTGTAAAGACTGCAACTGTTTTTCCAACCATGTCTTGCTGAATCGTTACACTTGTGAACCCTAAAAGGTCTGGAGTTCCTTTTGGCCAGCCTGTTTGAAACGGACGTGCCTTTTTTAGCAACACGTCGCCAGGCTCCAATTTTACCATTCGAGGTTGACTGGTTCTGATAGGCTTCAAACTACTTGTATAGGCCATGCCAGTATTGCAACGAAACAAACGTGAGCCTTGCCTTGAAAACTCAAGTAAAAATTTCTTAAGAAGAGACTGTTCGTTCATTTTGCTTTACTCCTTACTGGTGTTTCGATTGACTTTTTTATAGACCAACCCTTGTAAATTCTTGTCCATAAAGTTTGCTTGTTAATCTTGTATTTCTCTGAAAAATAAACAACTGATTTTTTCTCACCCTTGTATGTGTATAAAGGTGTGGACTTCCTGTTTCTATTCTGTTCAGAAGTTGTGGACCACTTGCAATTCTCAGGTGCATAACCACGATTGTTGTCAATTCTATCTAAAGAGTGACTGGAGCTTGGCCGCCTTCCCATATCAGACAAGAAAATTCTAAAGTCGTCCCAACGCCCACAAACTTTAATACCACGACCGCCATACAAACGATAAAACTTGTGATCTTTATTGTTACACCTTTGCCTTGCGTGCCTCCAAGCGTTGTACTCTGGTGTTCTTTTAGAAGTTTCAGCTTCACCATGTAAGAAGGTTCCTTTTGGGTTACTCATCGACGGCCACCGCCTTTTAACTTCTTAACTTGCCTTGCTCGCCAAATATGAGCGGCCCAACCTCGTGGGTGTTTCATGCCCCTTTGTTTTCCATACTCGACAAGGTCGTCTTGTGTTTCGCAAGCCGCTTGTTCACGCATACGCTGTTTTCTTAAAGCAACCTTGTCGACTTCTTCTAGCTTGCCAGCAACCTGTTCAATCTCTGCTCGAACTTGCTTCTTTCTCATGTGTCCGCACTCTGGACATTTAAAAAAGTGAGCAGGCATTGCTAAAAAACAATTGTCACAAGTCACAACGGCTGGTCCGTCGTCCTCGTCACCTTGCTTTTTTCCACGCTTCATTCCGTCAAGTGACCACTCGATTACTTCGTCAGGAAGGCCATGTTCTAAAACATTCCCGACATGGTCCAAGATGTAAGCGCACTCTTTTCCTGGTGAAATTCTTAACACACGACCGACTTGTTGCTTATACATTCCAAGGCTCATTGTTGGTCTTAATAAAATAACAGCGTCCAAACCAGGAACGTCAAACCCTTCAGAAAACAAATTTACATTTGAAAGTATTTTAATCTGACCAGCCTTAAACTCATTAAGAGTTCTGTCTCGATCAGCCATTGGAGTTTCAGCGTCTAAGTGAACAGCGTTTATTCCCTTGGACCTAAACTGCTCCACCACATGCTTTGAGTGTTTTATTGTAGTGCAAAAAACAATGGCTCTTTTACCAGCACAGACTTTTAAATACTCGTCAATTGCAGAACCAGTAATTGATTTTTTATCGACTAAAGCCTCGGAGTCCGTAGTTTTAAAATCACCCATTTGCTTTCTCATGGCCTGACGATTGATACTGCTTGGAGCAAAGAGTTTGTAAGGTGATAAGTATTTATTCTCAATGAGCCATTCTGTTTCTGGTCCCATTACAATTTCATCAAAGTGTTTATTTAGTCCTTTACCGTCAAGCCTGCAAGGTGTTGCAGTAAGACCGACATGAAATGCGTTTGGATAATGTTTATAAATCTTGTCCCATGTTCCAGCACTTATGTGATGAGCTTCGTCATACACGACAAACTTTGGGTGCGGCACTTTATGAAGTCTTCTTCCAAGAGTTTGAACTGAAGCTATTTGAATCTGCTTGTGGTATTCTTCAAAGAAACCAGAGGCTATGATTCCATGTTGAACGTCAGCTTTTGCAAAGGCTTCACTTGATTGCTTTATAAGCTCACGTCTATGGACTAGAAACTGTGAGTTAAAACCTTTTTGTTTTGCGTTTAAAAGCATTTGTGTTGTAAGGGCTGTTTTTCCTGAACCCGTAGGCGAGACAATAAGAAACCGCTTACACCCTCGTTTCATCAAGTCTCGTGCGTCTTCTATAATCTTAGATTGGTAAGGTCTAAGAATTAAACTCATTTCTTTTTAGCTGCTCTTTTTACTTGAAGTTCTGTTCCACCATGAACAAGATTTTCAGCCGTAAGTTTAACGCCTTCTTTTTTTGCAACTTTAAATAATTGTATGTGTCTTTTTTGCGGCACCGTCCCATCCCGTCCAGGGTGTTGCCACTTTGAAACAACTGAAGGGTCTACTGTCTTCCCTGTTTCTTTTGTGAGAAGACGTGCCAATGGTCTTACTCCTTCAAATAATCTGATTACATACTCTGCAGGCGTGAGTCTATTCATTACACGTTTCCTTTTTTTATGATTTACCCCTAGACAAAAAATCTAAACTAAGAGAATGTCTTTTGACAAACAAAATAAAAGTTGAATAATTCAACACGTTAAGCGAATCAAAATCAGGGGTAATAAATAATGGACATTATTAAATTTGAAAATCGAGACGAGTGGTTAAGTCTTAGACTCAAGGACATAACATCGACTGAAGTCTCGGCATTATTTAATTTAAACCCTTGGATAACAGAGTTTGAATTGTGGCATCAAAAGAAACAACAAGAGCTTGTTGCCTTTAATGAGAACGAGCGCATGACGTGGGGTAAGCGTCTCGAAGCTGCGATTGCTGAAGGCTTTGCTGAAGAATACGATTGGAATGTTGAACCCTTTAAAGACTACGCTCGCATACCTGAACTAAGAGCGGGGTCTAGTTTTGATTATCGAATTAAAATAGAAGACAGTGATTTTAATCTTTTAGAGATTAAGAATGTTGACGGTTTACAATTTAAAAATAAATGGGTGATTGAAGAAGGAAAAGTTGACGAAGCCCCTCCACACATAGAGTTGCAGCTTCAACACCAATTTTTAATAACCGAATACCCTCAAGGTTTCATAGGGGCTTTGGTCGGAGGCAACTCTGGTCAAGCCCTTATGAGAAAACCTAATCCTGCAATTCTAAAAAAGATCACAGAAAAAATTGAGAAATTCTGGTGGTCAATAGACAACGATAAACCACCAAGTCCAGATTTTGAAAGAGACGCAGAGTTTATTGCAGAGCTTCACTGTTCAAGTGAGCCTGGCCTAATTGTTGACGCATCTGGAGACTTGGAATTAGAACAACTTGCATACGATTACAAAACGGCTGGTGACATGGCTCGTGATTGGGAAAAGAAAAAGAAAGCTGCGAAGGCTGAAATACTTATGAAAATAGGTGAGTCGGAAAAAGTTTTAGCTGAACACTTTTCAATCTCTGCTAAAACAACAAGTGCAACCATAGTTGAAGCGTATGAAAGAAAGGCTTTTAGAAATTTTAGAATTACAATAAAAAAACCAAAACAACCAAAGGGGTAAAAATGAAAACGAAAACAACAACAACTGAAATCCAACTGACCAAAGCTCAAGCTAAAGTTTGGAACAACTACACCAGTCTTGTAGACGAGATTGAGAAGAAGACAAAGAAGCTCGACAAAATCTTAAACAGCAAGACTTTAGAAAAGCCATTATTAAAAGCTTTTGAAGTAAGTGACGAAGCAGGCCAAGAGTTCTGGAGCGGCAAGCTGAATAAAAGAAAAAACACTTTAACACTGCAAAACTATAGAAGAAACATTGGATGAGTGAAGAATTTAAAAAGCCAACTTACATAGAGTTTAGTAATATAGCATTTGAGAGCATACCACTACTAGTCAAAGAAGTTGAAAAGCTTGAGCGGGCATTAGCTAAGTGTAAAGAACAAAGAGATTATTATTTTGAAGAGTATTGTTGTATGAGAAATATTAAACATGAAATTGATATTGAAAATTTAAACAAAGTATTAGACAAGATTTTAAAAGGAAAAGAATAAAATGAGTAGATTCGATTATGTGAAGTATGACCAGCAAGCAATTGCAGAACAAGATGTTGTGAAGCAATTATCTGAACAGCTTGAAACTGTAATCAATAACATACAAGACGAGCGTGGACTCGGAAGGTCTCAATATTTAGCCTTGACCAAACTTGAAGAGTGCTACATGTGGATTGGTAAAGCAATCAGAGACTCTCAAATTTACAGGAACAAAGACACCGATCTTCCAGTCTACAAAGACACCGATCTTCCAGTCTACAAAGACACCGATATTCAAGAAGAAAGAAAGGACGGCTGACATGGCTGAACAAAAACAACTTACAGTAACGGAGGCCATGCGGTCTTCTTTAAATAGAATGGAACCAGAGTTTGCAAAAGCTCTTCCTTCTCACATAAGCCCACGAAAATTTGTTCGTGTGGCTCAAACTGCAATCACTACAACTCCAGCACTTTTAAAATGCACCAGACAATCTTTGTTTGCTGCTTGCACTAGGGCTGCGGAGGCTGGTCTTCTTCCAAATGGAAAAGAAGCAGCACTCGTTCCCTTCAAAGAAGAAGCTCAATTCATGCCGATGATTGGTGGACTTTTAAAACTTGCAAGAAACTCTGGTGAGATTAAAACAATCGACGCTCAAATAGTTTATAAAAATGATAGCTTCGATTATTACATCGACACCAAAGGGGTTCATTTAACACATCGACCGAACCTGTTTGAAGAGCGTGGTCAGATTGTTGCAACGTATGCAATAGGCGAGACTAAGGACGGTGGAGTTTATGTTGAGGTTATGACCAACGACCAGATTAAAGCCATTCAAAATGTAAGTCGTGGAAAGAACACACCGTGGAACGGACCTTTTAGAAGTGAAATGATTAAGAAGTCAGTGCTTAGAAGACTCTTAAAAAGACTTCCAACTTCAACCGATCTTGATTTTGCAGCCGAAAGCGACAATGTATTTTATGACATGGACACTGAACCTGGAGAAGACAACTCAACTCCAACACGTCCACCAAAAGAATCAGAAGTTGTTGACGAAAACACTGGTGAAATAAAAGACGTAAGCCCTGCAAAAGAAACTAAGAAAAAAGATAACCCAAATAATTTAGAAAAGATGTTGGCTGACGACAAAGCTGAAGAGCAACCGCCAATGCCTGACGACGAGATTCCTATTTAGGAACTGATTGCAAGGCACCGTCCAACATTAAGAACAGGGAATCAAAAGTTCCGATTGCCTGTTTACAGTTTGAAGACACACACTGCTTTTGAAATTTCATTTTTATTTTTGTGTAGTCAGAAGAATCAATTGAAAGCATACGCTTTTTTTCAATGTCCCATTTAGCTTTTGGAATACGACGCTCACGCTTGCTGACAGAACAAACCTCATAACCGTCCCCACTTGCAGGAAGAGTTATCTTAGGACAAATGTCTGGCATGTCTACAAGAGTAGAACAACCGCTAAACATAAAGAGCATGCTTGCGAAAAGTGCGAATGACTTTATCATCTATTTCCTTTACTTTTTCTGGTGTAAGTTTTGATTTTTCTTCTACAATTTTAAGAGCTTCAAACATGGCTTCATCAAAAGCTTTTTGATTCTTAGGAGCTTTTAAATTTATTGCTCCAACATTCAACATAATAAGTCCATTGTTTGCTAGACTATTAACATACTTTTCCACAAAAAAAGAAAGTATTGTGTAGGACAATTTGTTGGTCACTAAAAAAGACAAGCCGATTGAACTCAACCAGCTTGCCGCTATGCCCAAGATTGCATCCGAGCCTAGTCTTTTTATACCTTTAAAGTCGTACTTATTTGATGTCATCAACACCGTCGATACGGTCCACAACTTCAGCTTGAATGTAGGCTTCAAGGTCATCAATAAAAGGTTTTAAAATAGCACCTACAGAACCACCCTTTTCAGCCGCATAGTACTCTGCATACGGTGTAACAATTTCGCTGACTAGCGAGCTTGCTGTTTTCTCTAAGATTTTTAAACCTGCTTGTTTAACATCTGGTTTTAAACTTTCTTCTGACATTCTATACCCCTTTTTGGTTATTGTGCTTTTTTAAGCCTTATTAAATCAGTTTTTAAATCAATTATTTGTAAATCAATTTTTTTAAATTTTTCATTTATAAAATCAACATGTCTGTTCTGGTCTTCTCTTGTGAAAATCTCTCTAGTGCTTTTTGTTATTAGCTCAAAGATTTTATCCTGCTTGGTTTGAAAAGCTTCAAACTTTTTTTCAGCACTTGATTGTTCTTTCTCTCGTCTTTTTTCGCTACGAATTAACATATCAGTGAGGTTTTTAATTTGCTCGATTGCAATTTTTCCCTCTGCTCGCATAGTTTTGTTATTAGCGTTCATCTCTGTTTGCATAGCTTTGTTATTAATGTTCATTGAGTTCATCACTAAACTAATTATGATCGTCGCTAAACCACCACCTATGGAAGCACCTGCTCCTAAATTTTTAACATCCCAATTTTTTCTTTCTTCAGACATTTAAGCTTTCCACCTTCCCACTGCATTCCATGAAATTACATGCGTAGCCGAACCTACTGATACCGGAGACCATATACATGTTGGACATGTTGTTGTCGTAGGTGTTGCGCCTGTCGCCCAAAACTCTCTGTCGTCTGTTGAGCCCGAATTACTCTTGTAGTTTATAAAAACTTCTGGAACTGAGTTAAACTCTTCTGGAAAAGTAATCGTGCTTCCATATCTGATAAAAACAGAACCTCTAGATATGTTTACGCCTTGAGTTGTTTCAACCTGTCCAAAGCAAATCATTAAGCCGTTTTCAAATTTTACAGCCGTTCCATTTGCGTTTGTGACTTCTTCAGCTATTCCACCTTCGCTTGCTCCTAAGGGTATCTTTTGAATACTCATCTTATACGTCTCCTAATGTGTTGTCTTCTATGTAGTTGTTCAACTCTTCAAGAACTGTAAAAGTAGATTCTACCGCAGTAGCATCGCCAAAAACTTGAACTGAACCCGCAGGGTCAGAGATTAATAAATCAATTTCTAAAGCCTGTGTTCCAGTGTCTCCAGTTTTAAATAAAGTGTCTGCGTTTCCTGTGATTTCTAATCTTACAGCATTGTCGCCTGTAGTCCTCGAAATACCAAACCTAGCAATAACTTTTCTAGTAGAGTTATCGTTGTGAATCAAAACTAAAATAGCGTCTTCATCTAAGTTGCAATTAAAATTTATCTGTCCTGTTATCCTGAAGACTTTGCTTTGAGCTAGATTAGGGTAACTTATTGTGGTTAGAGTATCGGTCGAGTTGGCAGTATAATTTACATTTGTAGCCAAAGTCTTTCTTCTAAATTTGTTCCTGAAAGAGTCTTGAATTTTAGAAGGTCCGACCGTGTCGTCACTAGGGACACCAATTTCTAATTGACTGAAAACTTTTAAAACAATGTTGTCTGTTCCCGAAGGTGGAGCAGTGTCGAAAGTTATTTGATTGCCACTGACCGTAAAGTTTTCAGTCTGCTCCGCACCAACAAAGGCAAGAACATCATTCACCCCTACTGGTGTTGCAGGTAAAGTAAAAGTTGTTTCAGTTCCGTCACCCGATCTTTCGGCACTTGCAATGTTTGCACTCCCAAACCTTGTTGCTGGAATTGAGACTGTGACTTTTGCTTCTATACTTGCACCGTCAACTGGAGCTGGTGAAAAAGTGAGAGTGTCACCGCTTAGTGTATAGCTAGATTTTTCTTGGTAAACATTGTCTATGTGAACGTCTACTTGATCGGCACTTGCTGGAGTGATACCTAAGATAAAATCAGTTTCAGTTCCGTCACCAGTAAAAGGATAAGTTTTAAAATTAGCTCTTGTGTTTAGATCAACTATTCTCCAACGATACAAAGTTGTGTCATACTCTTCAGCAATCAAAGCACCGAAAGAAGTATCATTTGCAAACCAGTCACCAATCTTTGAATCATTACTTGCTAAGTGAATCGGAACAGTTTCGCCTCCACCAAGAGGTGAGCTACCTAAGAAAATAATTTGTCCCTTAAATGGTCCTGCTCCACCAACTGAAACTTTAGAGCAGTTTCTAAAATTTAAAAATTGATCGGTTGCTTGGGTCGTAAAATTTCCAGAAGCCAAAGTGTGCTTATAAATTCCAAAAAGCTGACTGATTGAATTAGGAATTGAAGGAAGTCCGTCTAAGTCGTCGTAAGAATTTGAAGTTGCAACGTCTCCTAGGTCGGCACTGTTTGCTTTTAATGCCAGACCTGAAGTTAAATCAGCGTCGTCAGCTTTAGCGTTCAATGCTGTTTGAGTCGCACTTGATACGGGTTTATTTGCATCCGATGTGTTGTCAACATTTCCAAGACCTATGTCAGACTTATCCAAAACAACAACACCAATTTCACCGTTGACAGAATCAACCGCTCCACCTCCACCACTAGCACCAGCTTCAAACTCTTGAGTTGAAGGGTTATAAGTCACAACTGAAACTGTAGTAAAACCAGATCCATCAACGTCAGCCAAACCTTTTAAAGTTAAAGCATCTAGTGCATCTTTGATTGGACCACTTGCAACTTTTTGAGCGTCACTTGTGTTTGTTACATTTGAAACATCTGAAGCATCGGCTTTTAAATTAAGTGCTGCTTGTTGGTCACTTGAAACAGGTTTGTCACTATCAGAAGTGTTGTCAACATTACCTAAGCCAACGTCACCTTTTACAAGAGTAACCGCACCAGTTTTTGAGGCAACAGATTGAACAGGTGCAAGTACAGCAATGTCAGGCTTGTCACTTAAATCATCGTAAGAATTTGAAAAAGCAACCGCTCCAAGCAATACACCTTCAAGGTTTCTTTGGTTGTTCCACCTTAGAACTTCACCAAAAGAACCTCTCTCGATCTTGACTTCAGCGTCTTCAGATTCCTTCAACTGAACACAACGCTTTACTGTTTCAAACAGTTGTAAATCTAGTCGTCTTGAATAATCAAAAGTGTCTTCGTGAACTTCAGGAAAGAAGTCACCGTTGTTTCTAATGTCAGTCTCTTGTTTGTATTCGGCATTTGACTTAATTAAAAGATTGTAACCAGTAGCAAGGTTTGCAGTTCCAGTGTCTAGGTAATCTTTACCACTTGCTAAAAGAGTAATTGAACCACCGTTTTTTTTACCAACACCAGAAACAGTGTAATCAGTATTAAGAACCAAAACTGTTTCGACATTATCGTCAGTAAAAGCTATGACTCTTAAGTGTTCTTCTTTGTCAATCTTAAAGCCATAAGCATAAGTTGCAATTGAGTCGTTGCCTACATAATCATTTTTTATGACTTCAGTTTTAAATGACATTAAATTCCCCTTGTCAAAAGTTTATAGGTGAAAAACAAATTGCGCAAATTATTTTCCTGTTATCAACCCACGCATAAAATCAATTGGTCCTGAAGGTTCTGCGTCACCCTCGTCAACCTTCTTTAAATACTTAATTGGTTTAGCTAAAGGCAACAATGGAAGTCCAGTCACAGCACTAGCCGTAAGTAGTGTTGCAGAAGTAAACCTTGTTGGGTCCATGTTATCGCCTTTTTGAAGCTCTTTAAACGGTCCATACATTGCTTGAGCCGTAACCTCTAAGGCTGGTGAAGCTCCTATTCTGTCGTTGAAAGGCTTATCATCAGCAAGGTTATTTATCACTGAACCACCAATCGGTCCAACCAAAGGAACCATCATTGCCGCCATTTTAGGCTGCGATAAAATTGCAGTGTATAAGATGTCGTCAACCACTGAACCGTCGTCGTCTTCGTCCATTTCTCCAGACAAAGCCAACCCTAGAAGTTCAGAGCCTAGACCTAAGATTCCAACATGCCAGAAGTAAGTCGCACCGTAAGCATAAGCCTTGCCCATAATTGTGTCGTACTGTTTGGCTGCAATGTAACCGTCAGTTCTTAAGTTGTTTAGTTTTGCTAAAAACCAAGGCATGAACATTTGAAAAGTATTTAAAATTTTACTTGCTTCAATTGTTGTTGTGTTGATTGAACGCCTATCACCAAAAGCCATTCTTATGATTGCATCTGACTGTCTGACAGCTTCGTCATTTGACAAGCCTTGTTCAATAAAGAGTTCATAAGAAGCCATCCAAGTTGAGCTCTCCATTAAAGACTGCGTATACATTTGTGTTACAAAAGCAATCTCTTTTCCTTTTTTTTGTGCCTTCTCTCTAGTGGTCATTTCATTGAAAAGTTTTTGAGTCTCTTGATACATTTCATAAACTTGACCTAAGTCTCTAGTCTTCATTGCGTTTGACAACTCGTGAATTTCGGCTGTCATTTCTTTCCCTGAAGTCATAGCTTTAAAAATCTTTGGCCCAAGTTTTCTTGCTCCACCTTCAGGCATAAATTTCTTAGCCGCAGGAATTAAATCAAAAGGCATTTCCAAAGTGTTCTTAATGTTCAAGAAGAAAATGTTCATTGAAGCAAACTGTTTCATGTACGAAGCCGAATCACTTAAAACTTTAGGCAAGTTCTTGCCGTCGTCATAAAGAGAGTCTTTGTCCGTTCTTGCCAGGACTTTAGCAAACACATCTTTAATCAAAGTCCTATCAAACTCATTAAGCCTTGCAGAAAATTCAGGGTTCGTAAGAATCTTGTGAGCGTCAACAATTGTTGGCTTAACATAAGTGTACCTTAGAACATCACTGAAATGTTTTGTAAGGTTTGTAAGGTTTAAATCTAAAGGGTAAGCCGCATCGGTTCTGTCTTTAGAGTGACCGTCTCCACCAGCAAACGGTGTTGGGTTTATGACCATTGAGTCCATTTCTTGTTGATAATCAACCTTAGACTTAAGCCTAATAGTTTCATCAAAATCAATTGCTGCTGGTGCATAACCTCCACGGTAAGTTCCAAACTTGTTTGTAAAAGCGTCTGGTTTTATCTCGTTAAAATAATAACCAACAATTTTCTTTTGCGCTTTTTGAGCGTCTGGTTTTATCTCTTCAATCAAGTCCCAAACAGCTTGAATGTAATCAAAGTCTTCTTTGGTAAGAGTTCCGTCCTCGATCATTCTGTCAATAAACTGATTCCACTTCTGGTCTTGCAAGATTCCGTTCTCGTCTAGAAAAGCCCATTCACGACCAAGCAAAAGTTTTCTTCTGTTCGACTCGTTACCAATGTGAAGTAAAGCTCCTAAAATCTCACCCTTGTTTTTAAAAGTGAATCCTATTTCTGGAGAAGCTATTTTCTTTTTTAAATCAACTCTTTCTTTAACTGGCTTTGAAAGGTCTAGGAATTTTTTAAGATACTCTTCTTCTTTAACTTTGTATAAGTCCAAGCCCTCACTCATTCTTGTAAACAAGTATTTTCTAAAAGGTCCATTAGCGTCACCAAGGTCAAGCATCCTTACAAGCTGCTCAACTTTAGTCACGGAAGCTAAACCACTTAATAAATTCCACTTGGTTTTTTCCTGGTCTGTTATTGTTTCCTTAAAACCTTCTTTTAATTTGCCAGTCCCATGCTCGTCAATTTGACCAATGAGTTCGTCAGCCGCAGCTTGAATAGTTATTTTCTGACCGTCAATTTCAATCTCTCTTGATTCTTTGGCCATACCCCACAAGGCTCTTATTCCGTCCATTAAATCGTTGTAGTCTTGAAGGGTCATTTCAGTGTGGTGCTTCGGGTCTTTAACTAAATGCTTAATCAAAGATGCCATTCCTGCAAAGGCTTCAGGGTGATACTCTTCTAAGTTGTTTATAAATTCTTGTGGAGTTAAAGCAGATTTAGCTAGACCATAACGTGCAAGTATTGCTCTTGCCGTCATAACAAAATCAATGTCTCTGGTCTTTGCAATCTTTTCGTCTTTCTCGAAAATACGCTTTGACCAGTCACGGTCTTTTTTAAATCTTGTCTGCTCTTCTCTTGCAAACTTATAAAGATAAGAACTCATAAGCTCGTTTTGCTTTGCCAAAAACGCTGCTCCAAAGTCACCTTCAGCAAGTGCAATACCAGCTTCTTTTGCGTAACGACGTTCTGCAAGCCTGAAGTTATTAGGCTTAAGCTGCTTTACCTTTAAAGACTGAATGTGTTTTTTAGCCTGTTCTCTCATTGTTGAATCAGGTGTTGGTCTTTGAGTCACACGTTTTGTAAGACTCTTAACTAAAGTCGGGTTGTTCTCTGCAAGAAATTCATACTCCATTCTTATACGCTTGAATCTGTCTTCATTGTTCACATACTCAATTGCAATGGCTTCGATGTCTTCTTTAGTTAATGGGTCGCCTTCACGTTCCCTTAAATTTCTAGTCGCAATTTCTTCAATAAGGTCTTCTCTTTTAGGAGCGTTCACCAAAGTTGTAATCATGTTGTCAGCGTCTTCAAACCCATACATTGCTGCAACTATTTCAGGGTCGATTCCACCTTCTTTTTTGTAAGTAGACTTTGGCAAAGCCTCTAAAACTTTCTTGTCATAATTCTTTTCTAAAAACTCAAGGTCTAATTTAAAAGGAACATTGCCTTCAGGAAGCGGACTTCCGTCGGGCATCTTTCCATAGCGCAAGTGAGCAAGCACTCTATAAATCACTGACTGATTTACTTGAGCCTCAACAATTTCTTTTTCCTCATTAAGTGCATCTTTCCAAAACTTTGTCTCTTCTTTTTCGATCTGTTCAAAATGATCTTTAAAAAGTTGCTCTTCAGCTTTAAGTTCAGAATCGGCTTTTGCAAACCTGTATTTTTCAGCCTGGTCTTTTGTCATACCAACGGCAATCGGGTCTGTAAATAAAGCCTGGTCTCCAACAGCTGATCGTGCCTGGTCAATATCTTGGTCAGTTGCAAGCATACGGTCAAACACATTTCTAATCTCGTCATTGATTGGAGCATTTAAGTCATTAGCCGTTTTATAAATGTTTACAAGCCAAGCCTTAAAAGTGTTAAACGCTCTTCTTAAAGCGGAGCTTGGAGCTTTACCTTCACGCAAATACTGCTCGTAAGAACGTGCAAAAAGTTCATGTTGTTCAGTTGTAAAGGCAGCGTCACCCTCAACACCTAAGTATTCTTTTATTGTATTGAAGTCTTCAACCAAAGAAGCTGGTGCCTGGTTACTCTTAACCATAGAAGTCAAAACCTCTAAGAAGTAGTGACCAGTTTCGTGATGAAATGTTGACTTGTCCGCAGCTTCAAAGAGTTCAATAATGAATTTCTTATCGTCGTTGAAAAGTATTCGACCTTTAGTTTCTTGATTGAAAATGCTTTTTTTCAAACCTTTCTTTTTAATAAAAGACTGTCTGTCTGAATTTAGTTTTAAAATTTCAGCAATATAATTTTTATAAAGAAGTTCATAAGCATCACTAGCCTGTTCAAATTCAGTTTTACTTTTGTCTTTTTTAGCTTCAACAAGTTTTACTTTGTTTTCTTTTAATTCTTTTTTAATCTTAGCAACTGTTTCAATAGCCTTATCTTTTGGGTGTTGGCCTCCCATTTGCCAAGCGAAGTTTAAATACTTATCAGGTGACAACCTTTTGCCAGTCTTAGAGTCATGCAACCAAAACTTGCCTTTACGTTCAGTGTCTTCTACATATTCAAAGCTCGCCTTTTTCTCCCAGTGTGGAAGGTTTTCTTTTGCTTTTCGCACTTTACCTTCAAGAGTAGAGACAGGGTCTTTAAAAAACATCGGGTCAGGTTTTTTACTTTTCATCATCTCAACCATGTCTTGAGCAATTGTTTCTAAAGAGTCACCTTCTTTTAATCTTTGAGCAAAATCATTTTCAGCTTTTAACTTATAGTATTTTTTTATTTGAGCTGGCTTCGCTTTTTTGAGAAAATCTTTTTCATCTTTAAAATCTTTATAAACAATTTCATTCTCAAACTTTTCAAACTTAGATTCTATTTCAGAAAAATTTAACCCTTCACCTAGACGTGCCCTATCACCTGAAAGTACCGCACCCATTCTTGATTGATTAGATCGGTGCATAATAGGCATACCCAGTTGTCTCTCAGCTATTTTGTATAACTCTGAACCAATACCTTTTCTTCTATGCTCTTCTTTTATTTCTATAGCAACATCAAAATTTACATCGTCTGGTCTTAATACTCCGTCTTCTTCAAAAACTCTCGCTTCACCAACTTTGGAGCCGTCCTTGTCATACGCTTCAACAATATATGTTCCAGGGTATTCTTCAGACTCTTCAGCATCCTTAAGCATATACCCTTCTTCATTCCATGCGTTCGATTGAAAAAACTCTTTAGCCTCTCTTTTGTTCAGACCACGGTCCAAACCTTCAGTCATAACCCATTCAGGTAAGAGACCAACTTTTTGATCTGCGAAAACTGTGTCTTCAATTCCAGCCGTTCTATTTGCTTCACCAAAAGGACCGTAGTTAAGCCAAGAGTTTTGACCACGAGTCTCGGTTGTCATTGCTCTTGCAGCAAGTGGTGAATACATACGAACGTGAGATTGCCAAGCGTTCTCTTCACCCCTTGCACGGAAACCATTGCCTTCTTTAACGTGACCGAAGTAGTCATGCACCACACGGAACACATCATTTGCAGTCATTTGAAAATCACCCAAATACTCTTCAGTCATTTCAAGTAAAGGGTTGTCTGAAATTTCTCCTAATGTTCCAAAACCAGAATCAGTCGGGTAAAGCCACATGTGATTGTTCTGCTCGACATCGTCAATTAAGTTTTGTGAAACTCCACCGTAAGGGTCGTCTTGTCCTGGCTGAATAACTTCGATCACAAGACCAGATTCTTTTATGACTTGGTATTGAGCCAAAGTCTCGTCGATCATTTTAGCATACGCTTCTTTGACCAAAGGGTCTGAAGGGTCATGCTTCATTTCTTCAAAGGCTTGAGCTATTCTTGTAGCCCTTTCCTTATCGACTTTAACGTATTCTTTTTGCTGGTCGTATTCTAGGTTGTTTCTTGCGAAGTAGTCTCTTGCGGCTTCTCGGACTCTGGTTGAGAAACTTCTTCCTTTAGGGGTGTTGTCGAGGGGTTCTGTGATTGCCGCTTGAGCCTGTTCGCCCAAGCTCGTTGAGCTTCCTGGTGTCGGCTCTTGAAGCTGTCCACTCCCTGATTGTCCTGTTCCTTCTTGTCCATTTTCCTTTCCTTCGCTTGCTGTTATTTTAAGCTCTTTTGCTCCGTATTGCAAGCCTTGATCTTGTTCAAATTCTGTATTCGCTTGAGCGTCTGTTCCTTGCCTCAAGGTGAGACCGAATCTTTGCATGAAAGCTTTTGGTGACAAACCTGTTTCAGACCTTTCAGCTAATGTCTTATAAAAAGCCACAAGCGGCTCAAGGTCAATTCTATTTACATCAACCCCTGCTTCTCTTGCCATTTCATTTAAAGAGCTTCTGACAGCTTTCTCACCGTCCTGAATGACTTTCTTTTGCTCCGACATAATGCGAGCGTCTTCAGAAATTTTTGTAAGATTTTCTTGAAGCGACAAAATTTGTCCAATTGCCTGGTTCGGGTTCATACCGTCAGGCTTGGTTGCTACAAGATTTAAAAGAGCTTTATGCTCTTCAACCCCCGCAAACTGTGAAACAAATTCAGCCATTGGAACTTCAATCTTTTGTCCAGTTGTATCAGCCGATTCGTAAGATTCCATTGCTAAAAGCTCTTTTGCCTTTTCAACTGGAGACTCACCACGTTCAGACCAATACTTGTCGAACTCTTCTTTTTGAAAATAAACTTTCTTATTGTCGTCACCGATCATTTCTTTGATCTTTTCTGGTGAACGCTCTTGAGTCTTAGATTCTGCAACTGCGTTCATGGTTTCTTCTAAAGACTTAGCTTCAACCAAAGAATCTTGAGCAACCTTAGCGTCTTCAGTAAGTTCAGTCGCAGCATTTACAGGGTCTTTTGAATACTTCTCACGAGCAACTTCAACACCTTGTTTAGAACGTTTGATTGCCTGAACTCCAGTCGCAGTGACCGTCGATGTTCCAAGGCCAGCCATACCCTCCATAAGAACGTCGTTTATGTCGATCTTTGAAAAATCACCCGTGTAAGCTGCAACTTGTCCAGCCGCTTCACTGGTTACTTCACCAGCGGTTTCAACGGCTGTTCCTTTAGCTCCTTGAACAATCTTTCTTCCGAATCCTCTACCTGCTCCAGACTTAATAAATTTAGCACCAGTCAATGTAAAGAGCGTGTCTACAGCCGCAGTGGTCACACCTTTTCTTTCAGCTTGATCTATAATGTTTTGAATAAACTTCTTATTTTGAAATGCGCCTTTGATTGCTTGTGGGTCTGTAGTATCGACACCACGGTTTTGAAGTTCTTGGTTTATCCAAGCACCAACTTCGACCGCAGTTGAACCAGCAAAAACTCCACTTGCTCCACCTGCAACTGTTCCAACAATACCACCAGCCGCAGTTCCTAAACCTGGAATGACTGAACCGCCAGCCGCACCAGCTACTCCACCAACTTTTGCACCAGCCACACCAAGGGCTAATGACGGAGCAGAAAATGCAAGTGATTCTGTACCTACAGCCAAAACAGCTTTAGGTCTTTTAGCTGCAACTTGAATCCAATCAAGAGTTTCACCAACGGTCATTGCTCCACCGCCAGCAAACTTTCCCAAACCCTCTAAGATTTTTCCTTCTCTTAAAGCACCGAAAGAACTTTTAAATCTCTTCCATTCAGTCGTGATGTCTTGAGCTTCTTCAGAAGTTCTTTGTTGAAACTCTTTTAGAAAGTCAGGACGATTGGCTTGATACTCTTGTTTTCTTTTTGACAAAGTTGCCAAAGATTCATAGACAGCGTCGTCATTTGTAAGACCGTAAGCAAGTCCAAGATACATTGCACTTGAACCAACGTCTTCCATTCCTGATTGAGCAGCCGAACCCAATGTTCCAAAGTAACTTTCATTGTCAGGCTCGTAAGGTCTAATTGCCTTGTAAGCATTTTCAACTTTTTTTAAATGTTCAACATCGTCTTTAGAAATTGAGGCATTGGTTGGGTTTGATAAATACTTAGTTGTTAAAGGGTTGTCTTTTGCAATTCGATCAAACTCTAAATTGTTTTCTTTCTTAAGCTCTTCAAGATTCTTTTCAGCAAAAGAAGTCTCTACTCCGTAAGCCTTTGCGACCTTATCGGCTTCAGCCATGCGGTCAGGGTTTGAATCTTTGGCAACAATTTGAGCTTGCTGAAATTCAGTTCGACCGTCACTCTCGTCAACAAAAGCGTCGTATTCGTTTTCAACAACTGGAGTTTCTGGAGGTGTGACCGCTTCCGTTGGAAGAGTCTCTTCTCTGCTTGTCTGCTCTTGAGTTTCTAGGTTGTCCGCTTTAGGAACGAACGCATCGTATTCATTAAAATCAGCCATTAGTTATTCCCTGCGGACAGTTTCGCTTTGTAGGCATTTAGAATCTCGTCAGGTCGAGGTTGTCTTCCCTGTCTTCTTAAATACACATCAATTATTTTTTTCACATCGTCGCCAGGAACATCGTCAATCTTAAGTTCAAAGCCACGCTTTTCATCGCTTCCTAAAGGATTATACCAAGCAGCACCTTTGACAGCTTCTACTTTTAAAGGCTCAACAATTTGTCTTACTTCTTCAGTAGTTGCTTTTCTTCCAAGTTTTGTTTGAAGCTGAATGACTCGCTTATCAACTTCATGTCTGAAAAGGTTTGCTCTTTCAACTGTTTCGCTCTTAGCTTTTTTTCCAGAATAAGGTATTCCCATTTCAATTAAAGCCGTATTCACAACATCTTTTTGTGTTTGAATACCGTCTAAAAGTTTTTGAGTTTTATCTGACATCTTTCCAGAACGAAGCTCACGTTGCATTGACGAGAACCTTTTAAAGTCAGCGTTTGAAAGTGAGTTTCTTTTAGTCATTAAGTTCATGTCTTTAAACTTAGTCCTGGTCTTTGGGTCTCCAGCCATTTGATCTAGCTCATAATAAACGTCAAGGTCAGTCTCTACAACTTCACCAGACTTTAATTGCTGAACCCTTTTCTCCAGGGCTTGCTTATCTCTAAGGCTTAACCCTGCTCTTACCTCAACTGGTATTGAGTCCATGCTTTGAGTTTGTTCAACAACACCGTAAGCCGTATTGAAATTGTCTTCTTGTTCAAACTGACGAGCTGATTTAATGTCTGATAATCTTGACTTAGTTCTTTTTACGACTTCGTCTCTTAGCTTCTCGTCCTTGATACTTCTTGCCATACCTAAAAGGTCAGAAGCGTCACCAGTCTTTTGAAAGTTTGCATCAACCGCACGTTGAGCGTCACCAGTTAAGGTTCCTTCTTCTAAAAGTTTTGTTGCTTTTGAAAGATCGTCTTCTGTCATTGTCTCTTTGATGTTTTCAAAGTAAGCCTTAGCTTCTTGGTCTCCACCAGAGTTTAAGAATTTGTTTACAACTCCTAAATGTGTTTGTGAAACTGAAGCCTGCTTTGCAAACTTAATGACGTTGGAACCTTGTCCATACTTTTCACCCATAGCCTGAATTGCGTTTTGCTGCTTCTCTAAACTTTGAGCAATCAGTTCAGGGTTGTTGAAGTTTTTAATTGCTTCACTTCTTGCCTGGTTCACATAAGTAGAAGTCACCTGCTTGTCGTGAGCGTCCACTTGAACCGTCATGTGTTTGTTTAAAGTTCTATAATGATTGTTCTGTCTAGTTCTAAAGTTCTTTTCAAAGGCTGCGACTTGGTCGTCGTTTGACAAACCTTTTTTAATTTCTTCGACACCAGTCTTCCACTGTTCTTGATAGTTCTTGTCGATTCCAATTGCATTTTTACCTTTGGTATTTAAAAGACCGTTTTCTCTTTCATAAAGAATCTTGTTTTCTAATTCACCAAGAGCAATGTCAGTTTCAAAAGACGCAACTCTATTTGCGTTCTTAATTTCATTTTCTTCAATGTCGGTTGCAGCACGAATGATTCCACGAACAGATTGGTTTATTTGTTGTGAACGTGTATTGACTTGTGGTCCTCGAACATTGCTTCTAATTGTTGGAGCTTGAGCTTCTTGAACTCCAAATTGTTTCTTAGGAATTTGTGGCATTATCGCTCCCCTTGTCCGATAAGAGTTTCGGTTGCAGCCTGGTTGTCAGTGTCGCTTCTAGAACCAGACTTGCTCACCCTGGAAAGAGAAGAGTAAGTTCTCACTCCAGTGTTTGCAGCGTCTAAACCTCCAGCAACCAAAGTAGAAGTGGCATTGAATTTTGATTGAGCCGATTGAATCTTTGCACCTAGTCTGTATTGAGCAGCTTGAACATCGAAACCATAAGCACGCTTCCATGCGTTGTTTCTAATAGTTTGAACGTCTTCGATACCGTCCTCGTAAGTTTGATCGACAATTGTTTTAGCTGAACCATAATCAACAACAATTCCTTGAGCCGCAGCCGAAGACCTTTGAGTTCCAATTAAACCTTCAATTTTTCCCTGATAGCTTTTAGCTTCTTCTTCGCCTTGCCTAATAGCTTCACGGCTTTGATACTCGGCCATTTTAGCATTAAACTCGGCTTGTTGAGCTTGCATTTCGGCTGCAATCTTTTGCATTTGAGAATCATAATAAGAGCCTGCAAAACTTGAAGCGGCTGAAAAAATAGAAGCGAGTCCAACGTCTAAGCCTGGTCCTTTCTTGTCAGCCATTACTCGCCTCCCTTAAATGGAAATTTTCCGTTTGGTGCAACTGCTAAGATTGTCGCAGGTAAAGGGTCAATTTGTCGAACAAAAACTTTTCCCTTTCCTTCCCAATTGGCCTGAATTGTCACGTCAACTGCTTCTGTTTTAAGCTTTGTTTTTTCGTCATAATGTTCAGTTGATCTAGGCTTTATTTCATTTAAGTGTTGAGTCTTGTCGCTCCCTTGAGGTTCTTTGTTTCCAACCCAAAGACCACGAGTTTCTAAAACATCAAGAGTAACTGAATTTATAATTGCTTTTTTGTCGATCAATGTTTCTGACTTAGTTGAATCAATAGAAAGTGATTCATAGTCTGACGTGTAAGGAAGGCCAACATAAATCTCGACGTAAGGCTTATCTAAATCAAGACCACCATTTTCAATAAGATACTCTTCATAGTCATTGTTAAATGGAGAACCCACAACAAAACCGTCACCAAGAATTGAAACTGATTTACCTTCTAAGTGAACAAGCCCTTCGACTCTGTCTACAGCCCTACCCCAATTGCTTGTAATTTCAGACCTCAAAGAAAGTGGAACTGTTTTATTTACGGTCCCATAGACTTGAGTTCCTGCGTCGCCAGACTCATAGCGTTCGACTTTAAATTTTAAAACTCTTGGCTCGCCTTCTTCAGTGTAAGGAAAGTGGTACTCGTTTCCAATGTCTGCTTCTGAAAATGTCAAAGCACCATTTCTTGTAAGCCTTAACTCTTGACCATAAGTCCAGTCTTCAGGTCCAGCCACATCTTGTTCAATCGTAAGACCGATGTCTTCGTCAGTGTTCCAGCCATTATAAGAAAGGTGAGCGTCCATAAAAGGAACAGTGTTGTCTTGAACAATGTTTCTTTTTTCAAGACGTTCGATGTATCTTAAGTCAAAACCATTGACCTTTCTTTTTACAACTAAATAAACAGAGTCTTCACTTCCTTCAGGGACAGTGACCACCTGTTCTACTAGTCCACCACTTAAGTCGTGTTGGCACCAAGCAAAAATTTGTTGTTCTTTAATGTAAGTTAAACTTAAAAGAACTCCGTCTGAACGAACCACCCACAAAATAGAATGTGGTATTTGTTGATAGTCCATAGACTTAATCGTGTAGTCGTCAAACAAGTGAGAAGAAAAAACTGTTAAGTCATTTCCAGAGTAACCGTCAACATTAAAATCAAAACCTAAGTCTCTGATTATTGTTTCACGAGCCTGAACGTAAAGAGCAGTTGAACCGATCACTACAGGTTTTACTTTGCTTGAACCATTGTAAGAGTGCTGACGTGGGTTTATGTTTGAAGGTGTCAAAGCATCGCCTTCATTTCCTAAAACCCATTCTCCACTTGCAGTGAACACAACTGGAACTCTTAGTTCTAAGATGTGTCTGACTTCGTTTAGTTTAAGACCAGAGATTTTTGTAAAAATAGCATCGTCGTCTAAGATAGGATTATGAACTGTAAAGTTCTCATAGTCTCCAATCCTACTTGCAGCAATAGCTTCAGAATCAGAATCAAAATTCGCAAAGATTTTTCTTTGTTTAACTATAGAAACAACGTCAGGAAAGTTTGTAATCTCTGCGTCCAATTCGTCTAATTTGAAAAACTCTGTTTCCGCTGGTGGAGTCACAGAATAATCAGGCTCGATGCCTATGTCTCTAAAAGAAAGGTTTGAATCTCTTGAACCAATAAAACCAAAGTCTTTTCCATAACCGTCTGTCTTGTAGTAATTTATGACTGACCTTTTTCCAATTGTAGCAAACGGATTATCCACAATTATTGGTGAAGTAGGCAAGGGGTGAAGTGATGCGTTTGAAATTCCAAGTGGAGTTCCTGGTAAAGACTCCAGGCCAGTATCTAGATTAAAAACAGTTAAAACATACTTAGAGACATTCGGAGCCTTACTAGCATCCGAGCCTCCACCACTTACTCCAGTTACGTCATAAGGCCCGTTTGTGGGAGCAAGGTTCACGTCTTGAATTGTCCAGGCACCGTTTGTCTGTCTGATAATGTCTTGTGGTTTAAAAAGTTTATGAGCAACCGTAATGGTATTTAACGACTGAACATAGTCAGCCTCTAAAGCTGCAAACGCTGGCCACTGTGTTCCTAGTTGCCAAATTTCTTGCATCGTTGCAGAACCAGAAAACGCATCCTTTCCAGTCGGGTCATAGACTCCAACATTTAAAGCATCGTCTTCATAAACATAAAAAGTTGTGGTTGAAGGAATTGAATCAACGTGAACAATTCGATTGTTTAAAAAAGCCCAATCACCTGTAAGACCTTTTAATAAAACCGCTGGTGGAACTGGTGCTACTCCTGGAGTGTCTGAAAGTTGGTGTGGAGCAGAAGTTGTTATAAGTCCAGTTCCAGCGTCGATGCTTGTAATCTCTATCTCGTTATTTTTTTTGTATTCACCATTCTCAATGATTCTCATGTAGAAGTTTCCAAGCTCTAAAATTCTTGTGTCCTCGTCTGAAAGTTCAAACGGAACTAGCTTGGCTGCGTTTCCTAAGATTGGTCTGATAGTTGAAACAAATTTTGTTCCAGCACGGTTTAAGATTCCACCGTGTCTTGAAACAATAAAGTTTCTAAGTAGAGCGGCACCTGAAAGGTATTTTGATAAGTCCACTCTTGAACGAAGAGAAGGCGACAACTCACCTCCAGTAAAACTTCTTTGAATAATAGTGGCCATTAGTATCTCACCCTTTCAAATTCTGAACGAGGCTCTTCATCGTACTGATTTTCTTCAGCGTTTTGAGCAGAAGCCTTACCCATTTCAATCATGTAAAGTTGAAGCAGACGTTCACGCATTTTAAATGGGTCTTGTTTCGTGACTCGTGGTGCAATTAAAGATGCTAAGAAATAACTAAAAGCTAATTTAAAAGTTGCAGGATAGTTTTGAATGTCTTCGACTTTGACCGTGCATTTTGCAGTTGGTGTGTCTAGGTCAGTTAAGATCAATCGACCTTGTTCGTCGGCACCCATGTGATAAGTAACACGAGATTGTCTGGTCTCGTTTCTTACTCCACTCAATAATTTTCTGACAAGTATTACGTCAGTTGGAAGTCTATAGGAATAACCAAACTCAATCGTTGGGTTCTCTTCCACAAGAGCAAGTTCTAAGTAGCGTCTGGCAAATGACCAATCAAATGCTGATAAAACATTCTCTAAAGCAAAATCATAATAAGAATTTATTGCTCGTGCTGGTTCTGATTTTTCTGTTAAACTTGCAATCTCTTGTCCAACACCTAAGTGTGACAACGACAAATTTCCCATGACTGTTCTTGAAGACATACTTACTCCTAAAAGGTGAAAAGGGAGTCCGAAAACTCCCTTAGTTTTTTAGATTAGAGGCTCATCGTCCTCGTCTTTGGTTTTGTTTTTGCCTTTAGCGGCTGGCTTCTTTGGCTCTTTATCTTTCGACTCTTCAGCCTCGTCTAGTTTACGCATCCAATTTTCAGAGAAGTCTTTTTGGTCTTTCAACTCAAATTCTTGCCCCTCTTCAATACGCTCTAAATCGTAGTAGCCTTTTCTGGTTGCTATGACTTTCATACGAAACCCTCCCTTACACGTTTACAGTGTAACCAGATTCGTACTCTTGTCTAGCATCAACCGTGTTGTTTAGAAAAGCGTCAACCGAACCAACTGTTCCACCTTCAAAAAGAACTCTTAGGTATCTTTTCTTTGGCATCAAAGCAGGCAACTTTGAAACTTTCTTTTCACCAGCACTAGCTCCAGCACCGTAAGTGTGGACTAAAATGGTCTCAACACCAGAACCAAAACCTTCAGCATCTGAAGCCTGAAGTGTTGCCACTAAGGTTCCAGTCATGTCAGCCACGATTCCTGTATTGAAATAAACATCACGACCAGTACCAACGTCTCTTGAAACGCCTAGGTCTATTACATTTGTTGAAGCCGCTCCGTCCGTTGGGACTTGAGCATCTGCAAACATTAACTCTTGATCTACATACATTTTTAATTCTCCTTTTTAAATTTATGTAACTTTACAAAAGCACTCAACTTAAAGAGTGCCATTTAAAATTAAACAACTCTGGCTTCAGAATCCAAGATTGCATCGTTGATTTTTACTGGAATACCTCTGAAAGTATACTTGACCATTCCGTCAATAGTCTCTTCCTTGAAGTAAGCGTTGCCTTTGTTAAACCTTTGTAGGTCCAAAAACGTGAACAATGTTCTGTTCATGTTAAAGCAAGCCTTGCCAGACTTAAGGTTTGGCACTAAGTGCATAGCCTTAATCATCATTTCTGCAACTTTAGCTCCACCAGAAGCATCCGGTGTTAAACTAGAAACATCAATGTTCGCACCACGAACAACGTATCTCCAATCTTTCAATGCAATACCAAGTCTCCAAACCCATTGGTCAGTCCACTTGTAAAGGATTGAGCCGTCAGCTTCGGTGTGTTGCTGAAGTTGCTTATCCTTATGCTCAAGACCAGCCTTGGTTCCTTTTGGAAAGATACCGCAAACAGTGTTGTCACCATAAACAGTTAAAAGGAAAGATGTGTTGTCTGAACCTGTACCGCCGCCGTCGATAATGTTCTTACCACTTGGAGCAGATAGGTCAGAGTAACGAGTCATAAGACCTGCAATCTCTTCTTTGTTGTTCGTGCTATTTCCATAAAGCATAGTTTCACATGCTTCTTGAGTCATAGCTTCAAGGAACGCTTGAGCTTCAGAAAGTCTGAAAGCAGCCAAGTCAGGCTCCAACTCTGCAAGAGCTTCATCAACCGTAGAGATTGATTCAAGTCTTCCACAAGCCTCGTCCACTTGCGCAGTCGTACTTTTAGAAGGCTGAACACCCTTGTTGATTCTTCTCCACGCTGGAGTCGGTAAACCTGTTCTGATTGTGGTTCTGTGACCAGTCTCAAGGTTTCCTTCCATGAACAACATGTCGTCGATCATTTCGTTTGTTTGGGAAAGCATTTCTACGATGTCGGCTGTCTTGCCGTCAGGGTCTTTTCTTTTAGCCCAATCTAAAAGAGTAACCGATTTATTTCCTATTGTTGCCATTTTTATTTTCTCCTTTTTAAAAAATTAGCTGTCTTCTTTATTGCCATAAAACTTTTCTGCAAGAGTCTTCTCTTTCGTACTTGTGTTGTTGGAAGAAACCTCGTCGGCTGCTCTCATTTGTTTCCCCATTCGAGAAAACATTTTTATGAACAGCTTGTGATTAGCGAAACCATTCTTGTTGATCTCTGCTCTAAATTCCTTTTCAATGTCTGGACCTGCTTTTGATAGTGCGTAGTCAACATTTGAAAGGGACTCTTCCAACTTTGCTCCACCTATTTCTTTGTCCGCAAGTGCGTCTTGTCTCCACTCCTCCATAACTTCTTTATGTTTTGCAACAAGTCGGTTGTTGTGTCCTTCAACGATCTTTTCGTTTTGGGCAATAAACTTTTCAGCTTCTTCTTTTCCGAGTCCTTGCTCCTTTATGTAGGCTGCAATCCTCTCTTTATCTGAATCCAAAAGATTAGTGTCTTCTGAAAAACTTGCTTCAAACTCTTCCTTAGATTTTTCAGCCTTAGACTTTTCGCCTTTGTCTTCTTCATCCTTGTCAGTGCTTAAATCTTGCTCTTCGCTAGACTCACCTTCACCTTCTTCTTGACTTTTATTATCCACTGTTTCTTTCGATTCGTTTGGATAAAATTTATTTTCCGTGCTTACGTCCTGGTTGTCTGTCGCTTCTGTTTCAGTAGTTTCAGTTGCAGGTGTTTCGCTTTTTTGCTCTTCAGACATTGTCTGCTCCTTTTGGTTTGTTATTTTCAATCATCATTTCGGCATAAGCCGTTGGGTTTATGTCTTCAATTTCTGCTATAAGTTTTCTTCCAATAGCTGACTGTCCAGCCATGAAAGCCATTTGATGAACTTCGGGTGCAAGCTGCTCCCTGTAAACTCCGCACCAACCAATGATCTCGAATAGAACTCGCCTCCCTGCGTAGGTTTCAAGAACCTGCTTTAAGTATTCTCTGTCATAAATAACTTTTCTTTGTTCTCTCTTTTCAGCCTTTTCAACTTGCTTTTTAGAGTCTGTGTTTTTAACCAATGCGTCTTTTGCCATTTCTTATGTCCCTGCTTGAGCTAAAGATTCAAGAGCATTACCCTCGTCTCCAACTTTTGTTTCGCTTAATGTCTTAGCTGTTTGAGCTTCCATTTGTTGCTGTTCTGCTCTTTGAGCTGCGGCTTGAGCTTCTGCTCTTTGCTTTCTAATTTCTGCAACGTCTTCATCTGAACGAACAATTCCTGGTGGTATAGAAGTCAAGTCTCCATACACATCAATCAACTGGTCTCCATTGATCTTGTCTAAAACTCTTTGGTCGACTCCAGCTATGTTTCCAGCAAAGTTTGCAAAGCGTTCAACACCTGAAAGACCGACGAGCTTTTGCGCTTGAGCCATAATAGAAATGTATTCCACCTTTAAGTTCGTACCAGACAATTCATCTGGTGGAGGTGCAATCATTCCTTCGTCAAACATCATTGCAAAACAAACATCAATCAATGGGTCTAATAAATCTTGATTCAACTGTTCAAGCACTGGACCTAAAGCCAATAGTTTTTCTTCATGCCTTTCTTGAATTTCTCTTGCAGTGATCTGTCTTCTGTCAGATTGAGCAAGCATCAAAAACAAGTCTTCATAAAATGCACGACTGATTCTTTGTCTAGTTTGTTGCTGTTTATTCTCAACCGCATTTAAGTCATACTGAACTTGATAAAAAGGTCTCATTGCTTTTAGGTCTTCACCGTCAGCGTATGTAATGTCTCCAGGCAAAGTGGAAACCTTAGACTTTCTTAAAGAGCTTGGTCCAATAGTCGGAGGGTTGATCTGTTTTTCTAAACCCTGGAGTCCACGACGTTCAACAATTTGTAATTGTTTGATGTCACCGATTGAAAGAATAGCTGGTGACTCTGTTCCATAAATGTCTTCACCAGTAACTTCCCAACGTGGAGCGAATACTGGAAACAAGTCATAGCCTGATTCTTGAAGCATTGCCTCGTGGTCTTTTGCAGATTTTCCGTATTCAAAGTAAACCGAAGCAAACTTTTTAGAACGAGCAAAAGGGCTTTCAGGAATGTATTTTTCGTTCGGGTAAATAAAATGTCTTACCTCAATCCACGCTTCAGTGTTCCCATTCTTCCAACAATCCTTAACCTTCTGTGAGCATTTACTCCAGTCATAAGAATTGGTGTCTTCATTGTAAACGAAAGCGTCAACTATTTGTGAGACTGTCATTTTAAAGTCACGCTTGAATTTATTGATTCGACTTTTTGAATCAACACCTATTGAATAAGAACCAATAGGAAAAACTCTAAAGTGAAATAAGTTTTTCTTGTCACGCTCAACCATCATGCAACCAGTTGCGAATGTTCCCATGTCACCGTAAACAATTGGAAGAGCGTTGTATAAATTTGATCTTAAAAACGCAGTAACCATTGCGTTCGTGGTGGAGTAAAGCCACTGTTTTACTTTTTGATTTTCAGCCAAGAAAGGATTGCTTGCTGACAATCGAAACCAAGGACGAGCAGGGCTTGTTACACCTGACATCATTCCCGACCTAAGAGTCCTTGCTGCAAAAGTTCCAGTTGAATCAACAATTTTATTGTTTCTTCTGTCTCCTTTATTCACATCACTTGTAAAAAATCTTGAACGTCTTGGAAAAATGTAGTCAGAAATTTCTCTCCAACCAGATTCAAAACTGTTTCTTTCGTTGTCCATTTGAACAGCTAGTTTTTGCAAGTATTGTTTTCGATTCTTATACGGATTCATAAACTAAAGCCCTATTAGTGTTCGACCACTTTTTTGTGCGCCTATTAAACCTACTGGTCCAGGTGTTCCACCGACATCGTTCATTGTTCCAGTTCGACCTCTATTACCTTGAATAGCTTTAAAGAGTTTAGTTTTTTGAGCGTCTCTTGCAGCAATAGCTTTTGACTGCTCGTCTTCACTACGCTCTTTTAGTTGAAGAGCTTCTTCTTGTTCTTTTAGTTGGGCTGCTTGTTCACGTTTAGCGTCTTTCGCATCCGACCTGGCTTTCTCGCCAGAGTAAGCCGAGTAACCTAAAGCTAAACCACCAACAATGGCACTTGTGATTGCGGCCATTATAATACCTCCAGTAAATAAGATTGTTCTTTTGGTTTGAACCCACGCTTCAACAAACACTTGTCGCTGATAGGTGAGTCATGTTCTAGGGTCATAACAACCCAATCAGCGTTCTCTTTTCCGAACGTGATAAATTCTTCTAGTAGTTTTAGTCCAGCTTTAGAGCCACGGTACTTTTCTTTTACCCACCAGAAAGATTCGACGAGCGTCATTATTTTCGGGTTGTATTGGTGAGGCATGATTATGCCAGAGATTAGGCCGATGAGTTCACCGCTTGCTTTTGAAGCGATTAGAAAAACGTGGTCTTTGATAAAACTTTGAATGACTTTCTCTGCGTAGTCATAGTCACCAAACAACTCGTGCTTGGTCCCAAAGAATTTCGAGAAGGCTTTAAGCTCTTCTAGAATTTCAGGAACATCGTCTAATGTTGCTTGCGTTATGACAAAATCCAAAGAAAACCCCTACTTTTGAAAGTAGTAGTTATTGTCAAACCTTTTTAAAATGTTTACAAGAGTGAGAAAAAACTACACGATTTTGCTATGAATCTCTTAAAGGGTCAAAGTCGTCGCTTGTCTTTTGAGCATTTGCAGCCCTGACTAAACCTTCTAAAGAATTAGCCGTTGGCATCTCAACCCAACCAAAGGTCAGCCCAACTGAATCGGCTTTATCTGGAGAAAAGCCTAGTCTTTTTTTAATCTGGTCCTTGCCTTCAAGCCTAAACTTACCTTTATGAAACGTGTAAGTCGGGGTGGTAAGTTCCTTTAAAAGAGTTTCATCATACGGCAAAACTCCACCCGACTTAATCCAATCACGCATCCTAAACCACATTTCAGAACGCTTATTAAAGTATTTAGATTCGTCAGCTCTTGAAGCAAAGTGAATACCAATTGGAGCGTGACCACCTTGTCTTAGTGAATCAATAACACCAGAACCAAAGCCTCCAGTATCATCAACAAATTCAACCTCACTACCCCAACGATTCTTTGCAAGGGCTACTCGTGAAGCTATTTGATTCGAGTCTGCTCCACGCATGTCTATAAGTTTAAAACAACGAAGCCCTTGCCTTGGTGCAATCACGGTGGAGTCGGCACCAAACCTGGCAACATCAATTCCAAGTCGCTTTTGTGAACCGTTGTATTCCGTAGCTATTAAATGTCTACTCATTGCATCACGAACTTCGTCGATACTTAACAAAGTGTTGATTGCAGAATCAGGAAAGCGTCCAAGAATAAATGACATAACCCAAGGGTCGTCTCTTCCGTAAGTTTCAATCTGTTCTCTTGCCCAATCAATGTCGATTCTCGGTGAACGGTCTTCGTCTTCAGGGTCTCCAGTGATTCTTACCACATGCCATTTGTCTGCAAACTGTGAACTTGCAGCATACAACATTCCTGTTTTACTCGTTGGGTTTCCTGCTTGAATCACACGACCAAACTTTTTGTCAGCCGTTGAAAACGCTTGCTCCACTGACTTCATAACCGTGACTGGAATGTCACCCGATTCATCAATTAAAAACAAAACATAACGACTGTGAACACCTGATAATGTTCGACCTTGCTCTTCAGGGTTTGCAGTTCGTGAGAATGATCTTGCTGCTAAGAACCAAGTTTCAGGGTGAGCTTTGCAATAGATTCTAGTCTTAGTCCATCGAAACAATTCCGTAAACATCGGACTTAGTTGTTGCCACTTAGAAAATTCAGCCCACAAGTTATCTTTTAAGTTTGTTTCGGTGATTGAAATACATGCGCCTTTAGGGTGGTTTCCAGGTTCACCCATACACATTAGAAACCACCAACCACACCAAGCAAGAACTGCTGATTTTCCTGGACCAGCGCAAGCCTGCAAGCTCAACCTAAAAATCTTTTCGTCTTGGTTTGCAAATGCGAGCATGGCTTTTCGTTGCCAAATGTCAGGCTCAACCCCGAACTGTTCACGAACACAAACAATGATTCCTTTCGGTTGCCTGTATTCAATTATCTTTTGACGATACAACCTAGCTGTTTTTGCGTTCATGCTGGTGGACCTTGGCCAAGATGTCTTCAAGTTTTACTTCACCTTCGACTTCAACTCGGTCGGTGAACATCTTTAAGTTCTTACCTAAAAGCTCAATGGCTTTTAATTTTGAATTTGATTTAAGTTTATAAGTTTCTTCAACGTCACCTTGAGCCGATTGTTTTTGTGTGATCGAGATTGATTCAATCAATGCACCAGTTTCTTTTGTCCACTTGCTTGGAGTTTTAATCGAACCAGTTTCAGGGTCAAAGAAGTCTCGCATGTTTCCAAAGGCTACGGTTCCAAGTTCTTTTAAAAGTCTTTGTCTCACCCATTCGTTGCGGTCTGACATAGCTTTATCATAGCGTTCTGACAATTCATCACTAGACCTAATCCAGTCCAACGTCTCGGTGTAATCAGCTTTCCAGAGTTCACACAAGTCAATCAAAGAACCACCATTGGAGACATGCCTACAGATTGCTGCAAGGGTTTCTTCGTCTCTGCTTAAGATTGTGACATTATCTTTCATAGTAATTTATTTTGATGTATTTTTTATAGAATGTAAAGGTGAGCAGGCTGGTAAGCGAAACCACTTGTTACGAAGACTCTGGCCAGGGACCAAGCTGTCTTACCTGTTCTTGGAAACTTATACTCTAAAGAACACAGATAACACAAGCCTTGAATCACCTCGGTGTCTTCCATAAGGACTTGATGCCGCATGCAAGTAGTCAGCACTTATCAAGTTCATACGGTTAAACTTGGCCATAAGTCTGTCTGTTATAATCCACTTGTTCTTTTTATTTGAATCGGTCATTAAAAGGTCTTTGTTGCGCTGGTCTTCAGGGTGCATAAACATTCCTGTTTTTTTATGCTCCACTAAGAACGTGCAATCATCAATGTGGTTTGGTGCTTCGTTCATGTAGATCAATCCAACATAGTCACACATTTCTTTATCGCTATGCGCCCAATGTGGTGGTTCCATGTCACTTAAAGAATGTCTTGCAAAAATTAAAACATCTTTAACCTTTGAATCAAGAACAGCTTCTATTTTTAAAACAATGTCTTTTTGAATGTGTTCTGGAATCTTAACAATGCCAGGATAAGTCACACCGTCTGAAGCAACTTCATTGTTCATTGGTTCCTGGAGAATCTCACCCCTTACTTGAAAAGGGGTATTGAAGAAATTATCAATGACCATGTTCCTAAGAATCATCGTGTCGACTCATTCGCTCCACCAGTTGCAGGGACAGGTTTGGTTCCTAGAAAACCAATCGGTGCAAGGTGAGTTCCTTTTTTAGGTTTCCACATCTGAACTGATTTAATGTCTGCAACTTTATAAGTAGAAGTCTTAATCGAGTTTCCTTGATTGAAACCAAAGCCTTCATAATACTTAGCAGTTCTTTTATTGAACCGCTTGTTGCAAAGGGTGACGTGGTTCTGTTTACCAGTCTTCTTGTGAATGATGTCACCGACTTCAACCCAATCACCTAAGCGTGGATTGTAAGAAGCTCGACTTGAATCAGACCATGAAGCTGCAAGAGCGTTGTTTGATTTTTCACAACCTGACATGTCAGCGCACCAGTTTAAACCACTTGAACAATGCGGCACTTCGTCGGAGTAGTCTGCACCTTCAGAGTGAACCCCTAAGTTTCCAGAGTGTTCATGCAAGTGAGCAATGAAAGAATTGTGTCTTGAGCCTGGTATTTCTGTTTCACCAGCAACCGAACGTGCAACGTCAAATGGGTGCAAGTGAGTGTAAGGTTTTGGAAGTTTAGAATCAAAGCGTGGGTGGAATGGGTGGACTGAAGGATAGATCGGTTCACCAGGAACATAAACTGTTTCTTCTGTTCCTTTAACTTCAAGACCGAGCCACTCTAAAGTTTTAGGTCCAATGATTCCAGAACCAACCGAGCCTTTAGACTTTTGAAAAACACTTACTGCTTCTCTAGTTTTAGAGCCAAAGTCACCGTCTAATTTTAAAGCCGCTCCATTATTGTTCAAAGCTGTTTGCAACTTTAAAACATCGTCGCCCTTGTCACCAAACATTGGTGTTGATCTGACCTTAACAGTCTCAACCTTTTCGCTTATCTTAGGCTCGAAGTTCTTACCTATGTATTCAAATAGTTCTGTGATTATACCTTTTAAAAAGTCCCCCAAATTAGAATTGTTTTCAGACACCCCTTACCCCTTTGATAAATTTTATTGAACTTGTGTTGATTCTTCTTGATCGACTGCTTTAAGTTTTGTCTTTGCGTTCTCTTCAGCTTTTTTAATAGCTTCATCGACAAACTTTTGTGATTGCTCTTTACCAACGAGAACGACGAGTGCGTCTTCCCAATCTTTTGGCTTGGCTGCTTGAATGTATCTCACTGCAAAAGTGAGTTTACCAATGATTCTATCATACTCGTGTTGCATGATTGTCTTGGTTGCGAACTGGCTGTCTTGTTTTTCGTCTTGTCCCTGATTCATGTTTTGAATTGTAGGAACTTTATTTAATCTAAGTCAACTGGCTTTCCACACAAGATTTTGTAAGCGGCTGCTTGAATGTGGCTTGGTGCATAAGGACGCAGCAAATAATAAACTTCTGAAAGTCTTTTCTTCGTTCTTAAGACGTTTCTTTGGAACCTTTGGAAACTTACTCGTCACGTCAAACTGTATGTCCTTTCGTCCAGTTATTTCGTCAACGTGTCTCTGCTCAAGCTCACTCACTACTTCTCTACTTCTTAAATCATCAAAGGCTTTTGAGAGATAATTCACTTTGGTCTTCATCATGCGAGCCATGTTGTTCATGGTCATTGGTCCGTAGTGGTAAAGGTTCTTATAGACGGTTGAAGTGATTCCCGAAAGAATCTCTTGTTCAACTATGTAGTCATAAGCTTCTTGGCTTGTGTCACGAATCATTGTTCATTCACCATGAGCCAAGAGAACGTCCAAACAACTGGAGTTCCCATCAAAATGTAAATGCAATTGATGTAAAACTTTTGGACATCTAAGCCTAAATTTGACAATAATAAGAACATTAGGAACATGTAAGCCACTGTGAATAAGTAAGGAATCTTTTGTTTTTTCATAGTCATTTAGACTGCAATTCTTGTTCCATTTTTTTTAACAAAACTTCTTGATCACCTTCAACTACTTGATCGCCTTTAACTTCTTGATCACCTTCAACTACTTGATTGCCTTTAACTAATTGATCACCTTCAACTACTTGATCACCTTCAACTACTTGATTGCCTTTAACTAATTGATCACCTTCAACTACTTGATCACCTTCAACTACTTGATCGCCTTTAACTTCTTGATCACCTTCAACTACTTGATTGCCTTTAACTAATTGATCACCTTCAACTACTTGATCACCTTCAACTAATTGATCGCATTTAACTAATTGATTGCCTTTAACTACTTGATAGCCTTTAACGATTATAATTTTATCAACGTCTATAATTAAATTCCCTTCGTAAATTTTACCCTCAATTTCATAAGCCCAACCTATGTTTTTGCAGTCTTCTTTTCTTATATAGAAAGTTTTTTTTTCATTATTCATTTTCTACCCTTTCTTTCATCTATCATTTTAGCCCAAGCTATAATACTTACTGTCATTATTAAAAATGCGGACAGCATGAATACCCAAGCGAATACTGCGTATGCTAAATCAATCATTGTTACTTTCTCCTTTTCTTAAATTATGCCTATATTTTTCTCACGTTTACTTTTAGTTTTCATATGTCTGTTAACGTCGCACTCAATCAATTATTCGCTCAATACTATGAACTAGGTTTCTTTCCATGTAGTCTTTATGGTTGGAACTTCAGAACCGTCAGCCGAATTTATTTAAACTTCACACTCTGGACCACACTCATGAAAGTATTCAATTTCTTCAAGATACATGTTGTCGTCGATGATTCTCATTTTAGTGTTATGGCTTCCAAGATTAAGGTCAGTGATTCTCTCTTAGACTCATCATGACCTTGCATTGCTGGTGAATGTCGTGGTCTTGGTCGATCTTGATTATGCGTCTAATTACCTTGTCTTCTTTCTTCATTTCTTCTGCCTGTTTCAATTGCCATTGCTATTATCATTACTGTCATGCCGCTTAAGATTGTGAACGTCCACACCCAACAAGCTGCAAGCCATAAAAAATCAATCATAATTCACCCTTACCCTTTCAATTTTGTTTTTAACACAAGCTCCCAAAATGTTCATAGCTTGATCTTGACTGATTCCACCTGTTTTAAACAAGTCTAAAATTCTTGGTGGTTCTACTTTTATTAAATCACTCATGATGTCCCCTTCGCTTAAAAAAGTTGACTAGGGAACCTATCGGCTAGGGTCAAGTCCAACCGAATACCTCACAAGAAACGCTTGTCAGTTCCCTAGGACGTTTACGGCTTTTGTTTATAGCCAGGCAAGTCGCCAGCACTAGGCTTTGAACATGTGTTATTAAATACAACATTTAAAAGGTCAAGCAGTTCTTGTGATAATCACGACGCAAGCCGAGACCACTTCAAGATCAAAGCCTTTCCAGTTGTTTCGATACTTATACATTCGTCTAGCATTATCCAACTTCTCAACGTCCCAACCCATTGCGCAATGATCTATTGTAACAACGTCTCCAACTTTCATTTTAGGGAAAGGGTATTTCGAGGTGTCCTTTTTAAAGCTCTTTCTTTTTTCGTATTCCAAACCCAAAAGGAAGCAAAGTTTATTCGAGAACGTAAGTCCGATTGGTCCCTTTTCTTCAACAAAGTCATAAACGTCTTGTTTTAATCGAACACCTTTATACTTATTTTTCATCTTGGTCGCTCCTTTTTTCAGCAATTTTAGGATTGGCTGTAAGGTTATTTTCATAGATTTTTAAACCAAGCAACCATGGCAACTTTTCTTCTAAGGTCATTCCTTTGGGTCCATTGTCTTCCAAGAAAAAGATTATCTCTAATGGAAAAATAACGTGAGCTGGTTTAAGTCGCAGTTGTCTTATCTGAATGAGCTTACAAAAATACTCTTCTTTAATTTTCAAACCAAGGAGTTGAGCTGTCTTTCCAACAAAGAGAAGTCTGTTGTCACCAATGACTGTTATGTAATTATGCACTTGAGGCTGAATAAAAATAGACTTTTTATTGCTCATTTATTAAACTCCAATAATAGAAATAACACAGAACGTCTAATTCCTAATTTTCTTTTTCAACACTTCCACCAATAGCACTACACCTTTCAACACACACCATACTATGTTAACACTTACTGTATTACAACAAATAATAGTCTTGTATTTATTATTAGGAATTAGGAATGGGTAAAAAAAGCACTTAAATACTTGTAATCACTGAA
>Ga0136601_1000114_pt1 | contig 40206 bp, 40 predicted proteins | sample AntRauMFilla2699_FD_181020 | JGI IMG/M metagenome (GOLD analysis project Ga0136601, IMG submission 181020) | Saline lake microbial communities from Rauer Islands, Antarctica - Metagenome Filla 2 #699 | ecosystem: Environmental > Aquatic > Non-marine Saline and Alkaline > Saline | place...
CGACCCCAGCGTTTTGGAAGAATAGCCACTGTAACGTTTCGCTGCGTTGTGCGGGATCGGTAGCAAGGAAGCGTCCAGACTTTTCAGCTAAGTAGATAAGGATGGCGCCCGATTCAAACACGCGGTGCTCAGCGCCCCCAGGACCGTCGGGGTCAATAATCGCTGGTATCTTGCCGTTGGGGTTAACACGTTCTAGATAGTCAGCGGTGAGCTGTTGATCACTGTGAATGTCGATGCAGTGGCTTTCATAAGGCAGCCCCATTTCTTCAAGAGCAATGGATACTTTGCGGCCGTTAGGGGTAGCTTTGGTATAGAGTTGGATCGGTGTAGACATAATCGATACATTTAGTTGAAGTTATTAACAGTACCTCACTGTACTATGCTCTGAGCACGGTACCAAACTGTGAGTTAGTTACCGTTAGCTATTTCTAATGAGCGAGTGCTAAGCAGGTGATGGAGGTGGGGGTGAGCGCGCTAAGCTCTGCTCGCGCCGCCGCAAACGTCGCTCCAGTAGTTGCAACATCGTCCACTATAAGGAGTGGTTTCTCCGTCAGGCGTTGTGGAGAGTTGATCGTAAAAGCACCGGAGAGATTACTCAGTCGTTCGTTTCGAGAGAGTTCACTTTGTGGAGTCGTATGGCGAGTTCGCTTTAAAAGCGAGGTGTCGATAGTTGTGCTTGGACACAACGTCTGTGCGTACAGACACACTGCAAGTACTTGGTTATAACCGCGCTCTCGTTCACGTTTCTTTGACAGAGGGATGGGAATGACGACATGGTTACTAAAGTGCGCAGCTATCTGTCGAGCCAACGTTGCCCCCAGTAGTCTAATAGCGAGTCGATGGTGGTGATATTTGGTGAGGTGGATGGCGGCTCGCACTTCTGGTTGTTGGTACGAAAGGCAGTACGAAAACTGTTCTTCACACTTTAGAAAACCTTCGTGAAAAAGCGTTTCATCGGCGTGTTTGAGCAACACTTCATCGTCGGTGGGAGGGAATAGGATTTCAATACAGCGCGAAAGATTCCACTGAGACGTATGTTTTGCCATTTTGACAATGATACAATAGTCACTGAAAAGCACCTATGGCGTTCTCGTTTAAAAAACTGTTTAAAAATGTATCGACCCAGTCTACCGGAAACACTGGTACTGTGGTTGGTATCGATTTTGGAAGCTCGTCCATCAAAGTAGTAGAGTTAGAGTCTCGAGAGGACTTTGTAGCTCTGAAGACCTACGGTGAGTTGCAGTTGGGGCCGTATGCTGAAGAGTCACTAGGTAGTACCGTCGAATTGGAAGCGGAAAAACGAACTGAAGCACTGGTTGATGTGATGCGAGAGTCAGGAGTGACTGCAAAAAAAGGCGTACTCTCATTGCCACTCTCAATGAGTTTTATTACCACTGTGCAACTGGAACATATTGAGGGGCAAGATATGGATGCTCGGGTGCAGGTAGAGGCTCGTAAGTACATACCGATACCGCTTAAAGACGTGTCGTTAGAGTGGACGATCTTACCCGAGATAAAAAATCAAGAAGCAACCGAAGAGGTGTTAATTGCTGCGGTCGAAAACAACGCATACCAAGGAATGAACGCTCTTTTGAATTCGGTCGGACTCACATCGCAGCCTACTGAAATTGAGCTTTTTTGTGCCCAGCGAGCGGTGGCAAACCCCGCTACCACCTATGCTATCCTCGATCTAGGTGCAGCAACCACAAAGGTGTACATTGTGCATGAAGGTATAATTTATAAAATCCACCGAGTCTTTTCAGGTGGTCAGCTGGTGACAGCTGAGTTTGCGAAACAGTTACAACTTGAACCTGAAGGGGCGGAGAATATAAAACGTTCGAGTGATATGACCGAACCACAGCAGGCCGCTCTGCAGTCGATCTATAGCAATCTCTACCAACGTTCTTTTCAAGAAGTGCGTCGAGTCATCCAGGGATTTGAGCAACAAACTGGTACAGAGATAGAACAGGTTGTTTTGACTGGTGGAGTCGCTGCTTCGTTACACGTTCAGCAGTTACTGCGAGACAGGCTAGAGAAGGAGTGTGTGGTTATAAACGGCTTTAGCAATGTGGCATATCCGGCCTTCATGGAAGATACTCTCAAAGACATAGCCCCTTCTTTTTCGGTCGCGCTCGGAGCTGCGCTACGGCAAGTGCAATAATTTGTCCACACAAGGTTCAATGACCTTAGTGCCTAAACTAAGTATACTATTATTATATGAACTCCTCTTCAGGTTCTTTTATTCCGCAAAATCCAGTCCAGAAAGCTGGAGGTAAAAAACGAGTGCGACGCATCTATGTGGTCAGTTACGTGATCTACATTTTTTTCACGATCACTATTTTAGTAGCGATCGGTTTGTGGGTGTACGCACAGATGCTCTCAGGACAATTGCTGGCAGCTCAAGAAACCCTAGCAGCAGAGCAACAACAGTTCCAAACGGAAGACTTTGATCAGTTGCGTGAGTTTGATGAGCGACTCACGAGAGCGGCCGCAGTTTTGAACAACCAGATATCCTCTTCGCAGCTCTTTGCTGGCATCGAAGAAGTGCTGTTGTCATTTGCGCAAGTTGAGGCGTTTGAGTTTGATAACTCTACGGGAGCAGTGCGTGTGACCTTACGAACGACTTTGCCCGATTTCAACGCAGCGCTATTTCAGCGCCAAGTGCTAGAACAGCACAGTCTATTTAACGATGCTGTGATTGAAAACATCACGTATGCCACCGCCTCGAATGATACAGAAGCCGAGGAGGTCATCGTTGCGTACGATATTGCGGCGACTATCGATCGTCAAAATCTTCAAGACTTTACAGCACTGGCTAGTACAGACGATGAGTTCGATAGTTCAGTTTTGGATGAGACAGTGGAGAACGAAGCTGGTCTTGAAGAGAGTGAGTTTACAGAAGAAACTCCTGATTCAGTGGAACCGAGTAATGAATAATATAGTTATATGAATTCAAGTTTGTTAGGACAAGTCGCACTGATCATCGTCGCTATAATACTAATAGTCTCGTTTATTCAACCAACGCTTACTGAAGTAGGGGACACTCAAGATAGCCTGTTTGAGGTGAACGATGCCATTAGTAAGGTGGAATTTTTCAATACGGAAATGCGTGATCGGCTGGCAACTATAGACGCCATACCTTTAGCCGACATGGACGCTCTCGATACTTTTTTGCCGACAGATGTTGATGTGCTCGGCGTCATGTCAGATATTGACGATATCGCAGAACTGGCATCAATTAATGTGAGAGAGCTTAGTAGTGGAAGTGCTGGTGGATCGGGGTCTTCTGGAGGTGCTGGAGAGGGTACAAAAAGTGCCGAAACGTTTAATGTAACTCTGGTCGGCAGCTACACTGCCTTTAAAAACTTCCTCGTGCTTACAGAGTATAACCATTACCCACTCAGTGTGAGAAGTATTGAGATTGGTGCGGTGCAATCAGCGGCTGACAGTGAAACAGAAGTGGGCGCTTCCCAAACATCAGATCCAGCTTCTAACCAAACATTTAGCCTCACAATAGAGGTGCCAATGTTTACTCCAAATGAGCCAGTCCCAGAAGACGAATTATTAGTCGGAACCAGTAATATCTAAGTATGTCTGAGATCATTCAAAATATTTTCATAATCATAGGTTTCATACTCGTAGCAGGTTTGGGGTATTTTATGATCGTGCAGTCTGACCCCGATGAGCGCTTGAGAGAATACGGTTCGCCAGATGTTGTCTCGGCACAGTTTTTGCGGCAGATGAACGTACTCCAAACCCTTGAGCTCGATACGTCAGTCATCAGCAATCAGCGGTTTCAGCAATTGCGCTCATATCGACAGCCAGTCAACCCGCTACCGATCGGAAAAGATAACCCCTTCACAAACGAGTAGTAATGGACTGGACACAAATCTTACAATCTGAAGCTGACCTCTCTGAAGCGGCAGTGTCGGAAGTTATTGAGGCTATTCAGTCTGGTACAGCACCGGAGCGAGCGCTACGAAACGCTGGTCTTTCTAATGGTGCAATCAGGAACCATCTGGCGTCGTATTATGGTGTAGAACCGTATACATATTCTGCCGATGAGCCTATAAGCAATAACGCGCTGCAGCACATGCCAGAGGATTCGGCTCGGTATTATAAAGTGATACCCGTCAGTGTTACAGAGGGCTTACTGACCGTTGCGGCAACCAATCTTGATGATCTGCAGATGCGTCAAGCGGTCCAGTTCCTGGCTCGCAAGTATGGTCTCCCACATCAGTTCGTATTCATTTTAAACGAGGAACTAGAAACTGCACTACAGGCGTACGAATCGTTGACTGGCGAAGTTGACGAAGCGCTGGGCTCACTCGAGCAGCAATTGACGCAAGAGATTGCCCAAAAAGAAAAAGAGGCTAGCAGCAAGGGAGCAGGTACTCAAGCTAACGCTGATCATCTTAAAGAAGATGCTCCCGTTACGAAGATTGTAGCCACTATCTTGCGGTACGCTGTCGATGGAAAGGCTTCCGATATCCACATAGAACCTGGCGAGCACAATATTGCAGTGCGGTTTCGCGTCGATGGTGATTTACAAAAAAGCCTTGAGTTGCCACTAAAAGTAAGTGCGGCTCTGGTAGCTCGAGTGAAGATTCTCTCTTCAATGCGTCTTGATGAAAAACGCAAACCGCAAGATGGACGCTTTTCCGCCAACTTTGATGGTAGAAAGATCGATTTTCGTGTATCGGTATTACCGACCAACCACGGAGAAAAAGTGGTAATGCGTATTCTTGATACCGCTAAGGGCATCCGGACACTTGAAGATACAGGGATCGAACCACACCACTTGGAAGTTATTCGTAGAATGGTTAAAGAACCGTACGGCATCATCCTCATCTCTGGTCCGACCGGTTCTGGTAAATCGACGACACTCTACGCCATGTTGTCCGAAATCGATCGGCTATCGAAAAATGTACTCTCACTTGAAGACCCAGTAGAATACAATATTGATAATGTCAGTCAGTCGCAAGTCCGACCAGAAATCGGCTATACATTTGCCGACGGGCTCCGTAGTGCGCTTCGACAAGACCCTGACATCATCATGGTAGGGGAGATTCGTGATCAGGAAACTGCTCAGCTGGCTATCCAGGCAGCGCTTACTGGTCACTTAGTGCTCTCAACGATTCACACCAACAATTCTATTGGTGTGATCCCTCGTCTTATTGACATGGGTGTTGACCCTTACTTGATTGCTCCTACCCTCAAGGTAGCGATTGCGCAGCGTTTGTCTCGACGCTTGTGCCCTGGAAGCGGCGATCCAGTGCCGGTAGCAGGAGCTTTAGAATCAATGGTAAACGAACAATTTTCTACGTTGCCTAAAGAATTTCACCACCGTCTCCCGAAGAGCGACACGATGATGCGCCCGGCGTCGTCTCCAGGCTGCGCAACTGGTACGAAAGGGCGAGCTGCTGTGATGGAAGTGTTTGAGGTAGACGATGAGATCCAAGAGCTTATTTTGAACAATGGCTCAGAAGAGGAGATGTATGCGGTAGCTCGCAAGAAAGGGTTTATGACAGTAAAGGAAGACGCTATCATCAAAGCCCTGAAGCATGTAATTCCGTACGAAGAGATCAATATGTTTGGCTCAGGCGGCGCAGTCGATCTCTATGACGTGGAAGAGCAAGCAGCTCCTGCTACCCCAGTGGTCAATCCAGAGACACTCGTGAGCGAAGAACTGGGGGGTCAAGAAGGGGTACCGCCGGCGACTACAATCTCACCACCTGAGAGGAAGCCCCAATCTGTCGATAACTGATAAAGGCTTTTTTCCAAATAACGTATAATGAGGATATGAAAATCCTTTTGCTGGACGATGATATTTTCTTACGAGATATGTATTCGGTCAAATTTACTGAGGCGGGTCATGAGATGCAGGTGGCCAAAGATGCGACTGAGGCTCGTAGTAAGCTAAAGGAATCGACGTTCGATGTCATTATTACCGATATGGTAATACCTGGAGAGTCTGGACTCGAGTTTCTTGCTGCCTTAGATGCAGATGAAGCTACAAAAGAGGCGGTAAAAATAGTGCTTTCAAACCAGAGCGAAAGTACAGATATAGAAGCAGCAAAGCAAAAAGGAGCTGATGGCTACCTGATCAAGGCTGACCTTATACCAAGCGAAGTGGTAGAAAAAGTAGAGAACATTGCAAATCAAAAGAAATAGCATATGGCACACGTAGATTACAAACATGAGCTCAAAGACCTGTTAAAGACTGTCATTGCTCAAGATGGTTCGGATATTCACTTTGCAGTGGGATCGCATCCCCTTATTCGGGTGGCTGGTTCGTTGGTGCCGCTAGTAGATAAACCAATTCTTACCGACCAAGACGTGGACGGTTTCGCCAAGGTACTCACCTCACAAGAGCGTTACGAAACGCTCAATGAACAGAAGGAGGTCGACTTTTCGTACGGTCTCTCAGATGGAACGAGGTTCCGTGGCAACGGATTCTATCAACGAGGCTCAATGTCGATCGTACTGCGACTTATTCCAGACGAGATCAAAACCTTTGAAGAGTTGGGCTTGCCAGTTATCCTCGAAAGTTTTGCCAATCGCAACCAAGGGTTCTTCTTGTGTGTAGGTCCGGTAGGGCAAGGTAAGTCAACTACCTTGGCGAGTATGGTTGAGCATATCAACCAAAATCGGTCGGAACATATCGTCACGATCGAAGATCCAATCGAGTACATGTATGAACCAAAGCAGTCACTCATTGACCAACGTGAAGTAGGTATCGATACTCTTTCCTTTGAAGCGGCACTCCACTCAGCCTTCCGTCAAGACGTTGATGTTATTTTGGTGGGTGAGATGCGTAACAAAGAAACGATCGGTACAGCTGTAACAGCTGCTGAAACTGGTCACTTGGTACTCTCCACTCTCCACACCAATAACGCTGCCCAAACTATTGACCGTATCATCGACAGTTTTCCAGCTGGTCAGCAGGGACAGATCCGCATGCAGCTAGCGAGTTCTATGGCCGGCATCTTTTCCCAGCGTCTGATTCCCCGTATCTCAGGCGGACTTATTCCTGCCTATGAGTTACTCATTAACAACACAGCTGTGTCTAACCTCATTCGAGAGGGTCGAACCCATGAAGTGCAGTCAGTGATCGAGACTGGTCTTGAACACGGGATGATCGACATGAATCGATCGTTGGCAGAGTTAGTGAAAAAAGGTGAGATCACCGTTGAGAACGCCTTTGCTTACTCGCTTAATCCAAAAGGCCTTGAACGCCTCATGTAAGGTATGTTGTTTGAATACAAAGCCATCGACAAGAATAATGTCTCTCGAGAGGGAACAGTTGAAGCGGTAAGTTCAGAGTCGGCTATATCGCGGGTACAAAAAGAAGGGTACACCGTCATTAGTATGACAGCGGTGAATGAGAATAAGTCTCTACTTGAGTTAGAGATTGACTGGTTTTCCGGTGTCAGCAACAAAGAGATTGTTATCTTCTCCCGACAGATCGCTACCTTGTTTGAAGCGCAAGTATCTGCACTGCGAGTATTCCGACTACTTGCGTCTGAAAATGAGAATAAAACGCTTAAGAAAGTACTCAGTACCGTCGCGGACGACTTGCAGTCTGGGAGCTCTATCTCTCGAGCCCTGAGTGCGCACCCCGATATTTTCTCACCGTTTTATATCAACATGGTTCGTTCGGGTGAAGAGTCGGCTACGCTTGATAAAGTATTCGATTACCTCGCGTCGTACCTCGACCGACAGTATCAGCTGACTTCAAAGGCGAAGAACGCACTTATTTACCCAGCCTTTGTAATCACGACGTTTGTGGTGGTAATGTCGCTTATGCTCACGTTGGTGATCCCGCGAATCGCTCAAATTCTCACTGAGTCAGGACAAGAGCTTCCAATCTACACCAAGATCGTGATCGGCCTCTCATCATTTATGACCAATTATATTGGTTTCATTATTGTCTTTTTAGCAGGCGGCGGTTTCTTTGCGTATCGATTCAGTAAAACAGAAGCTGGTGGCAGGTTTATGGATGAATTGAAATTGTCAGTGCCGTACATTGGTACGCTCTACAACAAGCTGTATCTAACCCGTATCTGTGACAACTTATCGACCATGCTCAGTAACGGTATCTCGATGGTGCAAGCCCTTGAGGTAACTGCAGAAGTGGTAGACAATCGCGTGTACAAGGAGGTGTTAACTTTGGCCATAGCTGAAGTGAAGGGAGGACGTTCGCTAGCAGACGCTATCGCAGAATACCCTGAGATCCCCGGCGTACTGTCGCAGATGGTCAAGGTGGGTGAGGAGACCGGTAACCTTGGTTCCATCCTCCAGACCTTGGCGAAGTTCTATCAGCGCGAAGTTAACAATGCCGTGGAGACTCTGATTGGACTCATTGAGCCAGTAATGATTGTACTCCTTGGACTAGGTGTTGGTCTCTTGCTGACGTCAGTATTGATGCCGATTTACAACCTTACGAGCGCTATTTAAGATAAAAGAAAACAATAACAGGCTGGTCGGTGGCACTCTGTGCCACCGACCAGCCTGTTATTGTTTTCCACACCAGCTTCAGCACCACCGAGTACACAACGTATAATAAAACTATCCACATCACGTGGAGCTTTATACACACATTAAGACTTTCAGCTGGAGTCTGAATGTAAACAAATAACTATGATACAAAAACTTACAAACCGCGGTTTCACCCTCATTGAGTTGTTGGTGGTCATCGCTATTATTGGTATCCTGGCGTCAGTAGTGCTTGCGTCTCTCAACTCAGCTCGAACTAAGGGTACAACTGCAGCGTACCAGTCAGAGGTGCAGCAAGCAGTCCCTACTACATTGCTGTACTGCGAGGATAACCCAACAGACACTAGTTTCTCACTGTCTGCTGGCAGCCAAAGAGCATCAACTACCGTTTCTTGTGTTGAATTCTTAGCAGGAGACGAAACTGTAGTTCCTCCAGAATCAGCCAATGGAGAATGTGGATCGATTTCTATCAACGGAGCCACATTTGAAGGGGTAGACTGTCCATAGTTTTCAAAGTTGATGAAAAAAGCAGCGCGTTGCGCTGCTTTTTTATATTAAATTACCATGTCAGCTAATAGAGGTGTAAACGAACTGGTAGTAGCGAAACTGAAAAGCTATTGGTGCTCACGGTCGAGCCGTTAGTTTAAGCCGCCATGACTTTTGGAGTCTTTGTAACTACGTACTAATAGTAGTTGTTAACGGCGCGCTGGGATTAGCACCCCCGAGCCAGTATACTTAGGGGACATGGAACTTCTAGCAGTGTTGCCAACCTGGTATGTGTACTCGGTCACCTTTGTCTTTGGGCTTGTTATTGGTAGTTTTTTAAACGTACTCTTGTACCGCTTCCGCACTGGTAAATCAATCAACGGCTCCTCGCACTGCCTCTCCTGCGCGACTCGTCTTAAGTGGTTTGAGCTACTGCCGGTAGTGTCGTACGTCGTGCTGCGTGGTCGCTGCCGCACGTGCGCCAGTTACATACCGGTGCGGTACGTCACGGTAGAACTTCTGACCGCTACGATGGTAACGCTCCTCGTGCTCCCAGTCACTTCTGCTGCTATAGCCCTTCTTTCAATGCTGTTGGCAGCACTTCTGGTAATGGTGGTCGTCTATGACATCAACCACCTCATCATCCCCGATGAGTTTGTAGTAGCGCTCTCGCTTGGCGCGCTCTCGCTGTGGATGGCGACTGGAGGTGGGGTAACAGAACTCACTACCGCCGCCTACGCCGCTCTTCTGGCCGCCACCTTCTACTGGTCGTTATGGAAAGTTTCAGCGGGTCGCTGGATCGGTTTTGGTGACGTGAAGCTGGCACTGCCGCTTGGATTTATGGTGAGTTTGGGAGGTGTCTTTTCTATGATCGTCCTTTCCTTTTGGGTAGGCGCCATCGTTAGCGTCTCGCTATTGGTCATGGAGCGGATCAAGCAGGGGAAAACTAGGCCACAAAATAGCGGCACAAAGCTTACAATGAAGAGTGAAGTCCCGTTTGCACCCTTTATGGTCGCCGCCTTTCTTATCGTCTACGTACTTGAGATCGACGTGCTGCAGTTGTTCATGTGGTAATTATGAGTATATTTTCAAAAAATCAACCCTCTCGCGCAATTGGTGGCTTTTCTCTGATCGAGCTTATGGTCACTGTCACGATTGTGACTATGGTCACGGGGCTGGCATTGGTGCGTTACTCTTCGTTTAATAGTACGGTCTTGCTCAATTCTCAGGCCTACGAGGTTGCTCTCGACGTCCGCCAGACACAGTTGTACAGCTTGAGTGCCGGTTCAGTGAGTCAGTCGGTCAACTCAAACGTTGACGCCCGCTTCCGGCAGCCCTATGGTTTAGAGTTTCGGCGGGACAACCCAATCCAATACAGTATTTTTCAGGATATCGACGAAGATGACCAGGGTGATGCTAACGAAGTATTTGAACGTATGTTCCTCGGTACTGACTTCAGTATCGGTGAGCTCTGCGTTAACGGCTCTACGTGTTCGGAGAACGAAGGAGCATTTGTAGAGGTTATATTCAAACGCCCTGATTTCAATGCTAAATTCAGAACAAATATTGGCGGCAGCAGCCTGACCATTACCAGCGTAAGTATCCGTTTGGTAGATGATCAAAACAACCTAACTAGGGATATTGTTATCGATGAAAGCGGCTATGTTACGGTAGAATAAATATATGTACAGTAAGCGTAATCAAGCTGGTTTTAGTCTCATTGAAGTGCTCGTATCACTCAGCCTGTTTACTATTGTGGTGACTATAAGTATGGGTACTCTGGTCGTGCTACTTGACGCTAACGCTAAAGCACGAGAAAAAAAAGAGTTGCTGACGCAGCTATCGTTTACGCTCGATGTTATGACACGAGACCTCCGCACCGGTTTTAATTATCGGTGTAAAGACAGTGCAGCAGATGATTTGCGACTGGATGCTATTACTGTAGATGGTCTGGATTGTGCAGATGGTGGTGATGCGTTGGCGTTCAATGAGTCAGGAGGAAGCTTATCAAGTCTCCTTGGCGCTGACACTTCAAGGATAGGGTACCGAGAGCATAATGGTAGAATAGAACGAGGAATCTGGGTCGATGGCAATGAGGTGTGGGCACCAGTGACACCACCTGAAATCGCAATCGATGATCTCACGTTCTATGTCGTCGCAACTGGCCGAGCTTCAGATGAACCCTGGCCGCCGTCAGTAACAATTACTATCGAAGGTTCGCTCGATTCTGATGTTGGTGATGATAATGAGTTTGTGATTCAAACGACAGTCGTGCAGCGACTCCTCGACTTATGATGTTTACAACTACGACAAAAGGGTACTCTCTCGTCGAAACCATGGTAGCTATTTCGGTATTGCTTATTGCGATGGTGGGTCCTATGACCATTGCTGCCAAAAGCATTCTTACCAGTAGATATATAGAGGAGACTACTACTGCATTGTTCTTGGCTCAAGAAGGGATTGAAGCGGTGGTCTGGGCGCGCAATGAAGAAACACTTTTTAAATTATTGCAGATTAATGATGACCCGAATCGGACACCAGCCAGTCAGACGTGGGAGTGGGTAGGGGATAGTCGGTATGGAGAGTGTTTCTCAAGCAATGGTGGCTGCAATGTCACCTTTAATAACGACAATCCAAACGAAGACCCTTTTTATGATGTTAACGAGATCTATGACTGCTCAACTCTCAGCAATTGCGGCCTCTCCGTGACTGATGTTACGACAGCTCGAGGAAAATACGTCCATGATGCCGGTGGTGACGCTGATTTTTACCGAGTGATAGAATTTGATAATGATACTGCAAACAATCAGCTAACGGTCAACGTGGAAGTATTCTGGAACTCAGATATTTTTGAAACCCAGCGATCAGTAGTGTTACAAACCGTGTTATTTGATATATATGGTGAATAAACAAAGACAAACAATGCCCCGGAGTACAGCAGCGGGCTTCTCTCTCTTGTTGGCAATGTTGGTGGCGAGTGTGGCGTTATCGATCGGAATTGCGCTTTTAGGCCTGACAGTAAAGCAGCTTGACCTTAGTGTCACTGCTCGCGACTCAGAGATAGCCTTCCACGCCGCTTCGGCTGGTATCGAGTGTCTGCAGTGGTTTCGCTACGATGAATCTGACCAGCTTTTAAACAATGATAGTAGCGTCGACCATAATATTGATAAAACTTGCATGGGAGAAACTGCTGAATTTCAAGAACGTACAAGTCCTGCTCCTCCGCAAAATCGTAGAGAGTATTATGATGTACAGGTAGAAGGGAACATTGACGGCACCCTATTCTGCACCGAGATGGAAATGGTGGTTGTAACAGTGGACGCAACTGATCGGAATAGAGGTTTTGACACGGTAGGAGATTGTCCCGATGGTGACGCTTGTACCGTAGCTAAAGCCCGTGGCTATAACGTCCCTTGTGATTTGGTAGGTACGCAGTTCTCCGTACAACGTGAGTTAACAGCTGAGTTTTAGAGCAAAATGCGGTATGCTGTGTCTACCATGAGTACGGCAAACAACGGTGAACTATCTCGAGGTGAAAAACTAAAGCAGCTGATCGACTACCATCAGCAGCGTTACCATGAGGACGACGCTCCGGAGATAAGTGACGAAGCGTACGACTCCCTTGTAGCCGAGTGGCGTGAGCTTACCGGTCAGACAGATATCAAGGAACAGATCGCGGTTGGAGCAGCTCCGAGCGCAGCTTTTGCGAAGGTTGAACACCCAGTCCGGCAGTGGTCGTTTTCTAATGTCTTTTCTCCTGGCGAGCTCAAGGACTGGAGCGTGCGCTTATTCCGTTTTTTAGACACGACACCCCAAGAAACCAAACTGACGTACGTTACTGAGCATAAGATCGATGGTCTGAAAGCCATTTTAACGTATGAGAAAGGGGTGTTAGTGCGCGCAGCTACTCGCGGTAACGGAGTCGTTGGTGAAGATGTAACGCACACGGTGCGTACGATCGGTGATGTTCCGCACACGCTCTCGCAACCCGTAGACGTAGTGTGTGTAGGGGAGGTGTGGATGTCTCGAGAAGAGTTTGCGCGGATCAATGAAGCGCGCAGGGCGGCAGGAGAAGATCTCTTTGCCAACCCTCGCAACGCTGCCGCGGGTACTCTGCGCCAACTCGACCCGGCGGTTGCCGCCGCACGCAACCTGTCTATGTTTGTGTACGACCTCGATCAGCTTGACCTAAAGGGGCAAACCATGTCTGTGCCGAAGACCCAAGCGGACGAGCTTGTGCTTCTTAGGCAACTTGGGTTTCGAGTCAACGAGCACTGGCAGGTCTGTACATCTTTAAGAGAGATTGAAGAGTATTATGCAAAATGGACTGCCAAGCACCAGGACTTGTCTTACGGTGTTGATGGGGTAGTGATAAAGGTAAACGAAGTCGAGCTTCAGCGTGCTCTTGGCTACACCGCTAAGTCACCTCGCTTTGGCACGGCGTATAAGTTTCCAGCGGAACAGGCGACGACGGTCGTTGAAGATATACAGTTGCAAGTAGGTCGCACAGGGGTGGTGACACCAGTAGCGTACCTTCGACCAGTAGTGGTTGATGGCTCCACCGTCTCGCGAGCGACGCTACACAATGAAGATCAGATCAAGCGGCTTGATGTCCGTGTCGGTGATACGGTTATCATCCAAAAAGCGGGCGATATCATTCCGGAGATCCTGGAGGTGATCAAAGACCTGCGGCCACACACAACCAAGCCGTACCGCTTTCCGAGTCGTGTCGAGGGCTGTGGCGGAGATGGTTCGATAGAACGAATACCTGGCGAAGCTGCCTACCGGTGTGCGGTACTTGATAGCGATCACCTCCATCGCTATCGTTTGTATCACCTCGTCTCTAAGCAAGCGTTTAACATTGACGGTGTGGGTCCACGTAGTATCGATGCACTTTTAGATAATGGCCTCATCCAAACTGCCGCAGATCTTTTCACTCTTGAGTTTGGTGATGTTCGTGACTTGCCTGGCTTTAAAGAGCAAGCAGCTCAGAACGTTATCGATTCTATTGAAGCTGCTGCAACTGTTCCTCTTCATCGTTTTTTGATTGGTCTCTCTATCGACCAGGTGGGTGAAGAGACAGCGCGGGTACTGGCAGATCATTTCGGTTCCCTTCAGAAACTCGAGCAAGCCAGTGAAGAGGAGATTGCTCATGTGTATGGAGTTGGTGATACTGTGGCGGGAGCGATCGTACGGTGGTTTAACGACAGTCTCAATAGGCACATGTATACGGCACTACTTGAGCACGTGACGATAGAAAATCCAAAGCAGACTGGCTCAGACACGCTAGCGGGGAGGACGCTCGTGTTTACTGGCACGTTGCCAACACTCGCCCGCGATGAAGCCAAAGACTTAGCGCGTAAGCATGGTGGTAAGGTGGCGAGTAGTGTCTCGAAGCAGACCGACTATGTGGTAGCTGGAGACGCTGCTGGCAGTAAAGCAAAGAAAGCGACCGAGCTCGGTATCACCATACTTACTGAAGAACAGTTTTTGCAGCTCATTTCCTAAGCCTGACGGCTGTGCTATTATGCCGCTATGGATATAGATGAAGTACAACGGTTAGCAGGTATGGCGAGAATTGCCACGACGAGTGAAGAGGCGGAGGTATTGGGTGCTGAGATTGAATCAGTGCTGGCGTATGTCAGTGTCGTAAATGAGCTCATAGCAGAGCAGGATGCCACCAAAAAACCGGGAGCTGTCTACAATGTGTTGCGGGAGGATGTAGTGACAAATGAGTCTGGCGCAGCGACCAGAGAACTGCTCGCAGAAGCACCAGATCGAGAGGGATCATATCTTAAGGTAAAGAAAATTTTAACCCAAGACTAGTATGACGATTGCAGAATTGCGGAAACAATTTCTTACCGGTACCTACACCCCGACTGAAGCAGTTGCGGATATGTTGACACGTATACACGATCGAGATGGTGACATAGGAGCGTTCTTAGAAGTGTACGAAGATGTGAGAGAGGCCGCTGCGGAAGCTACCAAGCGCTACCAGGAGGAAGGGGACGCGACGCCAGCGCTCTTAGGGGTACCGATTGCGATTAAGAACAATATTTTAATCAAGGGCAAAAAAGCCACTGCTGCTTCCAAGATGCTCGAGAACTATACTGCTACCTACGACGCTACGATCATCACCAAGCTCAAAGCAGCTGGTGCGATATTCATTGGAGCGACCAATATGGACGAATTTGCCATGGGAGGCTCGACCGAAAACTCGGCTCTTAAGACCACCAAAAACCCGCACGATACCACTCGTATACCGGGTGGAAGTTCTGGTGGTTCGGCCGCTGCGGTAGCGGGGGAGATGGTACCAGCTGCTATCGGTACTGACACTGGGGGTTCGGTCCGACAACCAGCGAGTTACTGTGGGTTGGTAGGTTATAAACCTACCTACGGAGCAGTGTCCCGTTTTGGTCTGATCGCCATGGGTTCATCACTCGACCAGGCAGGACCGCTGACGCACACCGTTGCTGACGCTGAGCTTTTGCATAGTGTCATGGCGGGTACAGACGAGAACGACAGCACCACCATTGCAGCGGATACCTACGAGGAAGTGCTGACTAAAGATACGTACACTTTTGGAGTACCGCGAGCATTTTTGGAAACGGGGGTAGAGAGTGAAGTTATGGATGCATTTTTCAAACACTGTGCAGATCTTGAAGCGGCTGGACATACCATCAAAGACATTGAGCTCCCATTGTTTGAAAAGGGTTTGGCTGCGTACTACATCGTGATGCCGGCAGAAGTGTCTTCAAACTTAGCGCGTTTTGATGGTATTCGGTACGGACTGTCTAAGGCCGGTGAATCGTTACTCGACGTCTATGAGCAAAGCCGAGCCGAAGGCTTGGGTGTTGAAGTAAAGCGTCGCATTCTCCTTGGTACCTACGTGCTCTCTTCAGGGTATTATGATGCATATTATGGCAAAGCCGAAGCGGTACGAGAATTGATGCGAGCAGAATTAGCAGCAGTCTTTACTGGTGTTGACATGGTGCTGCTACCGACCGCACCAACCCCGGCCTTTACCTTTGGAGCACAAACGGACCCACTCTCTATGTACAAGCAAGATATTTTTACAGTGCCGGTGAACTTAACTGGTGTACCAGCCATCTCATTGCCGATGGGAACTGTTGAACGAGACGGAAAGCCGCTTCCAGTTGGGGTACAATATATAGCACCACATGGTGGTGACGCGAGACTGTTTGACGCAGGCAAAAAAACCTACGACAGCACTCTTTAGTCACACCACCGCAGGTGTTTCTATGCAACCAGACGATAATGACATCGTATATAGTTCTTACGGCTTAGATCTTTCGCCGGTCTTTAAGGCTATCTATAATTTTTTTGGTAATGCTGGTGGCAGTGATGGTTTTCTATATACACTTTTAGCGTGGCTTGATACAGCCTGGACAATATGGTCAGTAGTAGCGTTCTTTCTGTCGTTTCTATTTATCTACGGGATTATTTATTCATACTTACGGATTAATGAATACGGAGCCAAGTTTACTGAGCAGCTTGAGCGTGAGCACCGCGCCTGGAAAGAGTTACATGGTGGTGCAACAAAAAACAACCGTTGGCAACAGGTTGAACAGCACGTTGGGTCAGACCGACCCAATGATTGGAAATTGGCAATTATCGAAGCCGATATCATGCTTGGCGACGCCCTGAGTAAGCAAGGGTATGCAGGTAAGTCCATTGGGGAACAGCTCAAGAGTATTAGTCCGCAACAGCTCTCAGCCCTGCAAGACGCGTGGGACGCTCACTTAGTACGAAATAAGATTGCTCACGAAGGTGCCGACTTTGTACTCACGCAGGCAGCAGCCCGAGCCACCATGGTGAAATACGAACGAGTCTTTAGAGAAATAGGGGAGATATAGAATAGAGAGAGGTGACAAAACGGCCGCGAGCAGAGCTCGCGGCCGTTTTGTCATGTGTGTCGACGGGTGAGAAGTGACCCAAAGTCACTTCGCAAGAGGTTGTCAGTCAGATGAGCCAGTGAATCTGTCGACAACCCACACCGCTGCTGTAAGAATGAATTGAATCTTCTCGTACTTCAAACGAGATATCAGGCAACCTTTTCAATTCGCGCCACGCTTTTGTTAGCAAAAGCTGCGCCTCCCGTCGACCACCAAAAAACGCCCTGACGGGCGATATTTGCTGGTGTCGACGGGAGTAATTGAACCTTACAGCTTCCGTATACCTTTTGGATTGTTCTGTTCGCTCCGCTCCATAACTATCTCAAAAGCTTTTCAATTCCTCAAGAATAGTCTTTAGAGACTATTCTCCGCCATCATAAAAGCCCTTCGAGGGCTTTTCTGGTGTCGACGGGAGGAATTGAACCTCCGACCTTAGGTTTATGAGTCCTACGCTCTAACCAACTGAGCTACGTCGACATTCTTCTTGAGGTGGGAAAAGAGTACTATACTCCAACCTTTTTATCAATCATTTCTGGACACAAAGCTGACTCAGCTGCAGTAATATCTTCTGGTCGACCGACTGGATACCAAGTAGCTTGTTCGACTACGTGAATAGGATGATTAAGAGCGTATAAGTTGACCATGTCAGTGAGTAACACTTCTCCAATACGATGATCGAGGGCAGTCTCATACGTATAGATGTCGGGTAGCAATACCATGCCTCCTACGCTCACCAGGTTGCTGGGAGGTTCTTCCGGTTTTTCAAGTATACGCATAAGCGTACCGTCTTCGTTACGAAGCACTACACCAAAATCTTGCGGGTGGTCAGATGTTTGCACTAACAGAGAGCTTTCGTGTTGAACTGCATCACGTAGCGCCTGCGCGCCATGAATATCGTCTGCATACATGAGCAGAAAGTGATCCTGTACATAGTGTTTTGTGAGCAGAAGCGCTTGACCGGTACCTCCACTCGGATCATCTTGGTGCACGTAGTGAACAGAAAGCCCTTTGTATGAAGAGCCTATTGTCTCTCGTAGCATGTCTGCTTTGTATGACACCACAAGTACTATCCCAGTTATGTTTTCTGGCAGTGCATCAAAAACATGAAACAACAGCGGTTTGTTACATACTTCCACGAGCGGTTTAGGAAGATGTTCTGTCAGTGGCCGCATCCTCGTACCTTTGCCTGCTGCTAAAATGACACATTGCATACACCCTATTACTCGGTGAGTACTTCATTATTTGCAAAAACTATGCTTGCATCGTACGGTGAATCGTTGTAAGGTAGTCCACACATAGCGGGGTGAGAAAGTTGGAAGACTTTCGCAAGACCTTGCCTAATAATTTTTAAAGCGCGAGCTGCAATAAATTATTGACAAGGTGTACTGATCCTGTAAGGATGAGAAGAGGTGTCTCGAGCAGGAGACTTATAACCTCAGGAGCCGTGCTAAGCAATGACGAAAATAAAAATATACAGCGGGGTAGAGAAGAGGTATCTCGGGAGGCTCATAACCTCCAGACCCCGGTTCGATTCCGGGCCCCGCAACAAATGATAAAAACCAGCCTTGTGCTGGTTTTTATCATTTGTATGAAGGGTGAAATCAAACGGCCGGAAGCACGCTGGCTTAAGCCAGAAGCAGTGCTGAGGCGAGCTAACAGGTACTTAGTATTTTAGGAATACGTGGACTAAAATAATTAGTAACCTGGGAGTCGATTCGGTTTTTACAAAACCTGTACACCATTTGGAGATGTTCTTCATACATTTTAAAATATCTCAAACTGTCTTGCGAAAGTCTCCCAGACTTTCTCACCCCACAACAACTAAAAAACGGCCGCGAGCGAAGCGCGCGGCCGTTTTGTCAAAGCCTGTACGCTAGGCTTTAGAAGGCAGCGGTATCAACACACTGGTACGTCGTTTGTATTCATCCCACTCATCATATTTTTCCATCTGTTGCTCAAGGAGGGGGATGCCAGACACAAAAAGAATCAAACCGGTGATAGTAAGCGCTGGAAGCAAGCCCAGGAACCATAACGGGGTACTCAGCACCATAATAAATAGACCCCACCACATGGTAATTTCTCCAAAGTAGTTGGGGTGACGAGAGTAACGCCATAGACCATAACGCATGAGCGTACCTCTGTTGTCCTTGTTTTTTGTAAATCTATCCAGTTGGTAGTCAGCAATGGTTTCAAACAGAAATCCAATAATCCACACCGCAGATCCGAGTACTATAAGCAGTGTTGAATAGTCGCTCGCTAAGTTGGCCGCTAGGACGACAAGTGACATGATGATCATAAGAGCTCCTTGTAGAAGAAAGACTTGTACATAGCTGCGTGGATAAAACCAGACACCCCAACTGTCTCGCCACCGCTTGTAGCGAGGGTCTTCTGGCTTACCTATGTTTTTTAAAAGGATCCGCACCCCGATACGCAGCGCCCAAACACTGACTGCTCCCAGTACGACCAGTGTAAGTAAGTCGGTTGGTTGACCAACTACGAACCAGCCCGACCAGCTAGCAAAGGCAATACCAGGTCCCCACGCAATGTCAGCAATGTCATTTCTTTGTATAAGGATTGAAATCAGAAAGAGAGCCGAAACGAACAGCCATTGCAGGAGAAGCACCTGTGTAGTTGTTTCAATGACCATACCTTAAAAAAGAAAGGTTTTACCAAGGTAGTAGCTGATACCAGCTACTGAGGCCGAGAGTACAGTACCCCAGATAATATCAACAACCACCACCATCACTGGCCAGTCTTTAAGCGTAGCTAGGTTGGTCATGTCGTAGGTGGCGTAAGTAAAGAACCCAAACAATGCTCCCCAGAGCAGAGCTTTTTGAAGCGAGGCCGCCTCAATACCAGGTATAACGGCAAAGATAAGGATACCGACGATATAGACAAGGTAAAAAACGATCGCTGCGGTCCAGTTGACGTCACCCATAAGGTGACCAAGTTTAGTTTGGTAAAAGTTGTTCGCAATTACGCCCAGCCAGAGTAGGTCAATGATAAAAAAGACTGGAACGGTGAGTAGGTATAGATAAATATATTGTGTCATAGTAAGTGCATTGTAGCAGATTTTGTCTGACGTGCGTGTGAATTTTTTGCTCGTAGCACATTTATTTTTAGTCGCTCAAGTCCCTGAACCACAACCAAAAACCGCCTGACTAAACGTCAGACGATTTTCGATTGCGCAGCGGACGGGAAACTCTTTCATTACATGAACGGTACATGTTTCATATCGTACTCGCTTCGCAGTGTGCGATGTATTCAACATCTTCGAGTCCCTTTCAAAGCAGTGCTTTTCACCGCAACTTAGTAAGCAAAATCCACGCCTTTACAAAGATGGGGATTTTGCTAACTGCGCAGCGGACGGGACTCGAACCTTACAGGTTCAGTATAGGTTGTCACGATTTCTCCTTCGTCAAAATCGCAGGCAACCTCTTCGGGTCCCTGAACCACAACCAAAAACCGCCTGACTAAACGTCAGACGATTCTTGATTGCGCAGCGGACGGGACTCGAACCCGCAACCTCCCGCGTGACAGGCGGGTGCTCTAACCAATTGAGCTACCGCTGCAGATGTGCTCTGCACAAGTGAGCCAGAGTATAGCCGAGTTGGGCGTTTTTTGCAATATGGAGAATAGTGAAATAAGGGATACATAAAATAGCCACAAGCGATGCTTGTGGCTATTTCATATTTGTATTTGCTGAAGCTGTGGAGCCAATGTCCGGGATTGAACCGGAGACCTCCGCCTTACCATGGCGGCGCTCTACCGACTGAGCTACATTGGCAAGTGAGTGACAACACAGGCTCTGCTTACATTGTCAGCGTCGTGACATGTTGCGCTCAATGAAAGCGCTGCTTTCATCTGCTACTCACTACGCCCGATAGCATAGCAAAATTAGGGAAGAACTCAAACTCGTTGTGTAGCTGTTATTAACAAGTAGTGGGAAGGAATTACTTAGTAGGAGGTATACTATAGACACTATGATCAAATTGTTAGTTACAGAAAGTACCAACAAATGGTACCTCACCGCATCGGCTATCATTTTTACCGTGTTAGCGATTGCGCATTTTGCACTTATTAGTCTTCAAATGGAGTCTACTATCGGTAGCTACGTCATCCCGTTTGAGGTGAACGCACTGGTCGTGGTAGCGCTCGGGTACCTAGCGACGCGAGGCTTTATGGCAGCGCATAAGCTGTAGACTGGCTTTTGCATGAGTGAAAACGGCGCGGGCGAAGCCCGCGCCGTTTTCGTACCACGGGAGACGCTATAGTTTGTTATACTGCACGCTATGAATGAAACTGAAACCAAGGCCCGCATAGAAGTGATTGAAGCAGCCATGCTTGAGCCAACGTTCTGGAATGACCCCCAAGCGGCGCAGGCTATGATTAAAGAATTGCAAGAGCTGAAAGACACCGCTGACGGAAAAGGGAAGTACGATCGAAATAACGCTATCGTCACGATCGTCGCTGGTGCTGGTGGTGATGACGCAGAGGATTTTGCCCGCATGTTGGTGGAGATGTACCAAAAGTACGCTGAGAACCAAGGCTGGGGTGTAGCGATCGTCGACAGTACAACCAATGACCTTAATGGCTACCGCAACATCACCTTTGAGGTGCAGGGCAAGGGATCGTACGGAGTGCTGCAGACAGAGTCAGGTGTGCACCGGCTGGTACGCATCTCACCCTTCAATGCCAACGGAAAACGACAAACCTCCTTTGTGCTCGTCGAAGTCTCACCACAGGTCGATGAAGCGGTAGCAAAAGAGCTGCCTGAGGAAGAGGTCGAAATGAGTTTTGCGCGTTCTGGTGGGGCGGGTGGTCAAAATGTGAACAAACGGGAGACCGCGGTGCGGCTGGTGCACATCCCAACCAATATCTCAGTCAATGTCTCAAGCGAACGTTCGCAGCAACAAAACCGTGAGAAAGGCCAACAACTCTTGGCCGGAAAAGTGTTTGCCTTTAGAGAAGTGCAGCGTAAACGGGAACTCGCAGGGTACAGTATTGAAAAAACCGTTAAGATTGAGTGGGGAAGTCAGATCCGTTCGTATGTACTCCACCCCTACCAAATGGTGAAAGACCACCGTACCAACACAGAAACTAGTCAGGTTGAGAAAGTGCTGGCTGGAGATATACAACTATTTCTCGATGCCCAGCAGAGCACGCAGAGCTAACTATACGACTCGTGCCTGAGACACTATCCACTTCACACATTTCTTGAATTGTTATTTTTGGACAGCTTCTCACAACTTTAGTACAATAGTCTAGTTATATGATCTACTTTGATAAGGTCTCTAAGCGGTATGGTGGAGATAGAGCGACAGCGCTTGAAGATGTGTCATTCCAAGTCGAACCGAAAGAGTTTGTTTCTATTGTGGGACACTCGGGTGCCGGCAAGACAACGCTCTTAAAGATGTTGATCGCCGAAGATTTTCCTTCAGATGGAAAAGTGTTTTTTGAATCACTCGACGTACACACCATCCCCCGCAGCCGACTCCCTCAGTATCGACGTAAGATTGGAACCGTCTTTCAAGATTTTAAGCTCCTTCCTCATAAAACCGCCTACGAAAATATCTCGTTTGCGATGGAAGCTAACGGCCGCAGCGATGATGAGATTGCGGAAAATGTCCCCCAAGCACTAGCACTCGTCGATCTTGAAGATAAGATCTGGAACTTCCCGGGAGAACTCTCGGGGGGAGAGAAGCAGCGGGTAGCGATTGCTCGGGCGATTGTTAACCAGCCAGACATCATCATTGCCGACGAGCCAACAGGTAACCTCGACCCGATCGCTACCTACGAGGTGGTGCAGATATTGCGAAAGATCAACGACCTCGGAACAACAGTTATTATGACGACGCACAACAAGGGCGTCATCGACGAATTGGGACGACGTGTCATCACCATGGACGAAGGGCGAGTGGTGCGTGACGACAGAGAAGGTAAATACGTATTGTAAATTTTATGTGGACAGGATTTAAACGAATTGTTCGAGCGGGGTTTGTTGGTTTTTGGCGCAATGCTTTTGTGTCAGCTGCCTCTATCTTCGTGATGACAGTGGCACTACTGGTGATCGGAGCAACCTTACTCATCGACGCACTCTTGGGTGTAACGCTCGCCAGTATTCAAGATAAAGTAGATATCAACGTATACTTTGTGACCACGGCTGAGCAGACTGACATTGACGCCTTGCAGACGTCACTGGAAGCACTGCCCGATGTGGCCGAAGTAACATTTACCTCACGTGAGCGAGCGTTGGAAGAATTCTCAGAGCAACACCGCAACGACGAAACGATCATGCAAGGGCTTGAAGAGCTCGGCGATAATCCACTGGGAGCCTCACTTTCTATTCGGGCTCGAGAAACGTCGCAGTACGAAGGCATTGCGTCCTTTTTGGAGGAACAGCAAGCCCAAGAAGACCCCCAGCAGCCACTTATCGAGGACGTAAACTTTGTAAAGAACCGAGAAGCGATCAATAACCTCACTGCGATCATCGAAGCAGTCGAGACATCTTCTTTTATCGCCATGATCATTTTAGTGGGAGCTGCTATCACGATCACTTTTAACACCGTTCGTCTAGCTATCTACACCACCAGAGAAGAAATCTCTGTCATGCGCCTGGTAGGAGCGAGCAACTCATTTATACGGGGGCCGTTTGTGTTGCAAGGAGTCATGTACGGGTTAGTCTCTGGTGTGATCTCGCTTCTCATTCTTTATCCGATCGTTGTGTGGCTTGGTCCTCACACTGAAAGTTTCTTCCAGTTTAATATTTTCACTTATTTTGTAAGTGAGTTCGGACGACTCTTCCTCACTCTGGTCGGTACCGGGATCGTCCTTGGTATGTTCTCGAGCGCTCTAGCCATCGCTCGCTATCTCCGTGTATAAACTAACGATCATAACCTAATGGCACGCAAATCAACCACAGTAAAGAATCCACCAAAACAAACTAAGTATATTTTTGTGGTCGGTGGCGTCATGAGCGGCGTTGGAAAAGGGGTTTCAGCCTCTTCCATGGCCAAGGTGCTCCAAGCAAGAGGTCTCTCGGTGACAGCAGTGAAAATAGACCCGTATGTCAACGTCGACGCCGGCACTATGAACCCTACTGAGCACGGAGAATGTTTTGTTCTCAAAGACGGCCTCGAGACCGATCAAGACATGGGGAACTACGAACGCTTCCTCAACACTGACTTGCCCGCCGTTAACTACATGACCACCGGGAGTGTCTACCTCTCGGTGATCGAAAAAGAACGCAATTTAGCGTATGAAGGCCGCAACGTGGAAGTGGTACCAGACATCCCGCTCGAGGTAATCGAACGTATTAAAAAAGCTGGAGTTGAGGCAGAAGCTGACGTCGTCTTAACCGAGATCGGTGGTACAGTCGGTGAGTACCAAAACGTACTCTTTTTGGAGGCAGTACGCATGATGAAAAGTCAGTCTCCAGAAGACGTGGCGGTGGTCATGGTGAGTTATTTGCCGGTCCCGGGCTCCATTGGGGAAATGAAGACAAAACCAACCCAAACCGCAGTCCGTTCACTTAACAGTGTCGGTGTGTTCGCCGACTTTATCATTGCCCGTAGTCCATCTGCGATCGACGAGAAACGCAAAGAGAAGATAGCGACGTTTTGTAACGTGAAGAAAGACCATGTTATCTCGGCGCCAGATGTACCGAGTATTTATGGTATCCCACTCCATTTTGAATCCGAGGGGCTCTCAAAAGCCGTGTGTGAACAGCTGGCACTGCCATGCAAAAAGACGAGCGACTTGACCGCCTGGAAGAAGTTTGTGCGACAGTCCGAGAATGGTAAAGACGCAGTTAAGATTGCGGTAGTGGGCAAGTACTTCAACTCCGGTGACTTTGTCCTCTCCGACGTTTACATCTCAGTCCTCGAGGCCATCAAGTACTCGGCGTACAAACTTGGTCTGACACCGGAGATTACCTACCTCTCTGCTCAACACTATGAAGATAAAAGCAAGCTTCGAGAACTTAAGAAATACGATGGCGTTCTCGTACCAGGTGGGTTTGGAAAAACCGGTATCAAAGGCAAACTCAATGTAATCGAGTATGTGCGTAAACAAAAGATCCCGTACTTTGGTATTTGCTATGGTATGCAGCTCGCTGTGTTGGAGTATGCACAAAACGTAGTGAAGCTCAAAGACGCCAGTACTGAAGAGATTAACCCTAAAGCTAAAGAGCTGGTGATTGGTGTTATGGATGAACAACGGGAGAAAATAGCGCGGGGAGAGATGGGTGGTAGCATGCGTCTGGGCCAATACGAAGCCCGACTGAAAAAAGGTACCTTAGCGCGAGCGGCGTATAAAAGCACTCACGTGCTCGAGCGTCATCGACACCGCTATGAAGTCAACAACGCGTACGTACCAGTCCTTGAGGAAAAAGGCGTTATTTTCTCAGGTACCTCACCACATAATGATTTAATGGAAATTATGGAATTACCACCAGAGCAACATCCCTTTTTCCTCGGGGTGCAGTTTCACCCAGAACTACAAGCACGACCACTCAGTCCGCACCCCCTCTTCACTGCCTTTGTGAAGGCTGCGTATGAGTCGTATAAGTAATCAATAGTATATGTTTCAAGGAAATTGGAAGTGTAGTAAGTGCGGTGGTGCGATCACAGAATTGCCGTTTCAACCACGCAGCGAAGCCGGTCTTACGTGCCGAACGTGCTTTATAGCTGAGAAAAATGGCGCTGCTACCACAGCGCCACCAGAAGTCGAAGCTAGTAGCGATATCGATGACCGAAACGATATTCCTCCCTTTGACCCCAATGAGGGTAGTACGGCGAGTGAGCCGGTGTCTTTGCCACCAGAGTTAGCCGATGCTCCAAAAGCCAGTGGTGAGAAGAAACTGTTTCAAGGTGATTGGCAGTGCTCACTGTGTGGTAACCAAATCACTTCGTTACCATTTGAACCACGCAGCACCGCCAACCTCAAGTGCATTGATTGCTTTAAAAAAGGGTAGTACCACCTTTACAGAGCACTTAACCATTTATTTTAAATATGGTAAGGTAGTGGCGCATTACCGGATCGTCTAATGGTAGGACCCATGGTTTTGGTCCATGTTATCTAGGTTCGAGTCCTAGTCCGGTAGCAATCTGCTGGCCGCAAACACGTTTGAGTGTTTGCGGCCATTGCCGTTGCTTTACCGGACTAGGACTCGAAGCCGTTGTCTACGATTTTGACGTCAGGAAAAATCGTGACAACGGGTACTGATCCTGTAAGGATCGAGATTCCTAGTCACGGCGCAATTCTTTTCAATAAAAGCGTGGCGCGACTCGAAGACCTTGCCTGATATTTTTGAATAAAATATCGACAAGGTGTACTGCCGCTGTAAGCGGAGAGTTCCAAATCACACCCAGTTTTTCACAACGGACAAATTTTTTAACCATGCTATTCTGTAAGCAATGTCTTTGACTTGGTTACAATATACTCTAATTTTTATTGTAAGTGTCATTCTGGTCATCTCTGGATACACGCTGGCACAGGCTGTTTTTGGTTCATACACCTACTCAAAAGCCACTACCAGTAGTGAAAGCCCAGCTACCACAACTCCAGTACGTGAAGAAAGCTCGCCTCCACCGGTGGAGCTGAGTTGGCCATTGGCACTGGATAGAGAGGAATACAATCAGCGCCTGTTACAGCTTGCAAATTACCAGTCACCTGCACCGATAGTGACAACAGGTACAACTACCAACGAAGCCGGCGAGATGGTAACCATCACGAGTACTACCACTGCGCCGTCTCCACTGAGCTACACTGACGAGAGTAATGTCACCGTAGCTGGAGAGTTGTGGCCAGCTGAAGCCGCGTATCCAAACGGGGGCGCTGTCCTGCCGTTTCAACGGATCGTCGCGTACTACGGAAATTTTTACTCCACTCGCATGGGTATTTTAGGTGAGTTTGAGCCGGACGTTGTTATCGAGAAACTTATGGAGGAGAAAGCGAACTGGGAAGCCGCCGATCCTAACACACCAGTCTTACCGGCGATCGAGCACATCGCTATGGTGGCGCAAGCGGACCCGGGCGCTGATGGGATGTACCGTGCTATGATGCCAGACGAGCACATCCAGAAAGCCCATGATATGGCGAAGCAGATCGATGGTGTACTTATCCTTGATATCCAGGTGGGGCTGAGTCCACTCTCAGTAGAACTACCCAAGTTCAAGAAATGGCTTGAAGAACCGGACGTCTTTTTTGCGCTTGACCCAGAGTTCTCCATGAAAACTGGTGATGCTCCGGGTGACGTGATCGGATCGTTCAATGCTGAGGATATTAATTACACTATCGACTACATGTCGCAAATCGTACGCGACAATGAGTTACCACCGAAAGTACTCCTTGTGCACCGGTTTACTCAAAATATGGTGCAAAATGCTGAAGACATCCGTCCCACACCCGAAGTACAGGTGGTAATGGTGATGGATGGGTGGGGTTCTAAGAGTCTCAAATATGGCACCTACTCGCATGTGATCGAACCAGAACCAGTCCAGTTTGCTGGTATCAAAGTGTTTTATAAAAACGATCTCAAACCACCGAGTACAGGACTGCTTACACCAGAAGATATCCTCAATCTCGATCCTCAACCAATCTATATTCAGTATCAGTAACTTTTGGGGAAGACAAATAGGCCTTTAAGCTTAAAAAATTGCAGCGATCTTAGCTGACATGGCTTCACTTGAGGTGGTTCACAAAGTAGGTAACGGCAGATTTGCTTGCTATACTTTCAGTATGAAAATAAAGATCATCGCTGCTTTTTGTATCCTCATATTCATAGCTGTAAGTAGCAGCACTGCTCAGGCGGGTGAGATCCAGTACGGCCATATTGAAGCGGTACAAGGAGACACTGTCTATATCCAGTATCAAGGTCCAGCTGGACTAGACCATTTCCTGTGTGATGCAGACACTACAACTTGTAAGCAAAAGACGGAAGCACCAACATTACTACCGGCTATCAATGGGCAGCGTACCTACACCACTAGTCCAGATGGTCAGTACGGTATCGTAGGGAAGCGGCTGGGTGTTGCAGCCGGTCGGACGCTGTATGTTCATCAGTTGTATGATGTATCGGGAAGCGAAGCGGTGTCAGTTGCGACTATCCCGTATCTGAAAGCCACCACAAAGTACAAGTTTAGCTGGAGCAATGAGCAGGTAGCTCTCTTTGGGAGTAATGGGGAAGTGCTGATGTACGACATTGCTTCCAAGCGCTCTACGACAGTCACTCCTGCTTCGACGTCGCTTCCGCTGACTTCTCTCTCACCAGCTGGTACCTACCTCAGTTTTTATAACTACACTCGTAACGCTCACGAAATCATCAACACCACCACTGGAGCTACGAAACGTATCCGCAGTGAGCTTCCAGTCTACGTAGAGTTTTCACAAGACGAGACCCAAGCCGCGTTTGTAGACGATCGTAGTGGCTATAAAACGCTCTACACTGTACCAATGGATACCAACCGCACCACTCTCACGCGAGTCTTCGCGGATGACTTCGTGGTAGAGGATTATGTGTGGTACCAGGATAGGTTATACGCTATCGGTAACACAGAAGACAATCCATTCCGTTGGGTGCTGTATGAATACGATCCAGCGACAGACGAAGTGACGATCGTGGCAGAAGACGTGTCCTATGGAGACTACTTGCAGCCAGTAGGTAAGTATGGACTAAGTTTCCTTACGATAGTTGGGAAAAACAGCCATGTGGCACTGTACCAGCACGATATAAACGCTGTAAAGACGATTAGTCCGGTAGCAGATTCACCCGCCTCAGATATGATCGAACGTAGAGTGGTGACATTAGGTGAGTCGTATGGAGTCCTCTATGCCCCTAAAGAGCCTGATGATGAACCAGAGCTTTTTCTCTGGCTGCATGGTGGACCAAAGCGACAAACCAGCCTGGGGTACCATTCTTACCGAAGTTATGCTGTCTATGATGAACTCCTCGAACGGTTAACCGAAAGTGGTGCGTACGTCCTTAAGCTAGATTATCCTGGTAGTTACGGGTATAGCACCGCTTTCATGGAGCAACTTGAAAGTCAGCTCGGAGTCGTCGATGTGAAGCAAGTAGTCGACGCTGCCCGCGAGCTACAAGAAACGTATAATATCGATGACACCTACCTGATTGGGAACAGCTACGGTGGGTACCTTGGTCCTAAAGTTTTGGTCGATCATCCGGATGACTTTACCGGGGCAATAGCCATCAATGGTGTATTTGATTGGTTCGATCTCATCAAACGTATCCCCTCGTCACCGTTTAGTACATATTTTAAAGGTCCAGCTCAGTATGCTGATCCTTTGCAAAACTTTTCTCTATATACACAGGCTTCAATAACCAATAATCTTACTACGTTACCGCCGCATAAAAAATTGTTAGTGGTGTACGGCGCGCTCGACAGCACGGTGCCAACCTGGCAATCAACAGAATTCTATGACGTGGCGGCTACGCTAGGGAAAGATGCGTCATTGCTGCGATTTGATGATGAAGACCACATCTTACGTAAGCGAGAAAACCTCGATGTATTATGTGTCTTCATACGAGACGAGCTGCGTATCAGTGACTTGTCTTGTATACTGTAACGGTATGAAACACAAAACACTAGAGTGGGGAATGTACGTAGTGAGTGCAGTGCTGGTGCTGGTTGCTGCACAGTTTATGTACGTACTCCCCATTCACATAGCTGCATTTGTGGTAGCAGTCGTCGGAATAGTGGCAGCCGATGGACATGCTGCGTGGTGGGTTGTGAAGCGAAATATCTATCTACCAACGAAACGATTGGTATATTTGCACCAAATTATTTTAGGAGCGCTCGTGGTGTCTATTACAAGTGGGCTCATTATGTTGTGGCCAGTGCGGGAATTTTTACTCTATGAGTTGAGCTTTCAGATAAAGCTGGCGTTTGTCCTGGCACTCGTTATGAACAGTTTTTTTATTGGTCAGCACATGCTCCTGCCAGGGAGTCGCACTTTTGGGGAGTTGACTGTACGTGAACGATGGCCTTTGTTTATTAGCGGTGCTGTCTCCACAGTAGCTTGGGTAGGGACGGTGATAGCAGCGTTGTCACTCCCGCTGTAGCATAGTACAGTTGTGGCATAGTAAATAATGTAATGTATATGAAATTCGGGATAGTCCTAGTAGCTATTGTACTAGCAGCAGCAGCGGGGTGGTTTTTTACTCAACCACCGGCTGAGCCAACTGAAGAGGTCGTGGATGCACAAGCTATGGGCGCAGCACAAATTGGCGAAGATGATGATATAGACCCAATGCCACCAGAAGAAACGGGAGATGTCGAAGCGAGCACCGATCCAGTACCACCGTCCGAAGAAGGGGTAGGTAACGAGAATGGAGACGACATGATGGATGAAGCTATGTCAGACAGTACTGAGCTAGCTACAGAACCGGAGATGACTGAAGACGATGCTGTCGTTGAAGCGGAAGCAGAAGTAGAAGCTGATGCTAGTTCCGATACGGATGACGCGCCAGCAGAGGTTACGTTTACTCTTGATTCATTTAACTTCGGGTATTCTATGGACGAGATTCGTGTGAACGAAGGTGATACGGTGACTATCAACCTTACCAGCTCTGATGGTTTTCACGACTGGGTAGTCGATGAATTCGGGGCGGCTACTGAGAAGATCCAAGCCGGTGGGAACACCTCGGTAACCTTCGTAGCGAGTGAGGCTGGAACGTATGAGTATTACTGTTCTGTCGGCAATCACCGCGCAGAGGGTATGGTCGGTACACTGATCGTAGAATAATAGACGGCAAGAAGATGATGATACAACAGCCGCGAGCAAAGCTCGCGGCTGTTGTAGTACTACGTTTTTTCGTACTCCATATCAAGTACTAAGCCACCCCACGTAAAGTTGTGAGCACCGAGACCTTTTCCGGTCTCAGGATGATAGTACTCTCGAAACCCTTCTGCTGCGATAAGTGCCTCTGCTTTATGACGGAGGAGAGTCGCTTCTGTATGATAGCCATAGTTTGTCAGTCCTTGGTGTAAAAACCAATGGACACATTGCCAGCTAGGGCCGCGCCAATGGGGATGCTGCCAGGCTTCACCCCAGGTCGGTTCATGAGGATCATAGGCAGCGGCTTGCTTAGATACTGTGGGGATCCCGTAAGGTAGCCAGTAGTGTTCGGTATCAAGCAGTTCACCTACAAGATGATCTGCTTCGGTAGAGGTGTACTGTCGAGTAAGGAGCGGCAGAAAGTCGATCCACGTAGGAACGGTGACAGGAGTGGCATCTTTTCCCGTGAGTGAAAGGAAGCGGTCATCGATAAACATATGAGAACGCATCGCTTCAGCAATGGCTTTACTGTGACTACGCCAGGAAGTGGCAGCCGTAGATAAGTCAAGAACGTCACAAATCTTGGCCAGGTATTCTAAGTTCCATACCAGATACGTGTTTAAGCCGACGTCCTCAACCCAAAAATGATCGGCAGTACACGTTGCAGCAAAATGACATTTGCTGTGCTCCGCAAACAAAGCAATCCGCTTCTCTAAGTGTGTTTCTACGCCATGCTGAGGCGGTAGCTGCATGGCTTCATCGAAGCGGGGCGAATTGTCCTCCCCCGATTCGTCAGAGTTGATATAGCCGTATATGTGCGGTACGCGCACGTTGCGAGTGGTGAGCACGTAGTGGTAATACCGCTCAAGAGCCGGGAGAAGTTCCTCTAGAAACGCTCGGTTGCCATCTGCTTCATACGCTCGCCAGGCAGCGTAGGCTATGAGAGGTGGTTGCAACAAGCTGCTGGTCGTTTCATAGCCCCAGTCGATGTCTATGATCGGCCCTTTTTCCCAGTACACAATGTGTCCACAAAACCCATTGTCGTACTGAGCGCTCATAAGGGTGCGTAGTTCTGCTTGCGCACGCTTAGGGTCAAACTTGCTCCAGATGATGGCTGCAAAGCATGAATCCCAAAACCACTGGTAGGGATACGACTGCAAAGAGGGAACCGTGTAAGTACCGTTGGGGCCGTCTTTTAGGTTGCGCTGCATCAGGTCATGCACTGACTGTTCTAACGAACTCATCTACACATACTAGCATCATACTGTCCTGTAACGTGCGACTTCGTCACACGTAAAACTTTGCTATACTCGAGAGATATGAAACATATCCTGATCGCAAGTATTGCCCTTATTGTTGTAGCCGGTATTGGCTTTTTTATAACACATACGGAAGATGTCGCGGCTCCGACCCTCGACGAAGCATTGATCGTCGACGATACGCCGTCGAGTAACCCCCAAGATTCTATCACCACTGAGCGAGTACAGTACGCCGACGCCGCAGCGGGGTACCTGGCCCGCCCAGCTGGGGAAGGTCCTTTTCCAGCTCTCGTACTGATCCACGAATGGTGGGGACTCAATGAAAACATAGAAGAGTTGGCCGTTGAGTTTGCTGAACAAGGCTATGTGGCCCTGGCTGTTGATCTCTACGAAGGTGATGTAGCCACGACACCCGAGGAAGCGGGAGCACTAGCTGGTTCAGTACGGGAAAACACTGACGCAGCGTTTGCTAACCTAGAAGCTGCCGTGGTGTACTTACGAGCCCATCCAGACGTGATCGAAGACCAGTTGGCATCGGTCGGTTGGTGCTTTGGGGGACAATGGGCCTACAATATGGCGGTCAATGGTCTCGATATAGATGCATCGGTGATGTACTACGGACGCTTTGCAATGGATGATGATCTGTCTATGATGCGGGCCGACATTCTTGGTCACTTTGGTGAGGAAGACCGCTCGATTGCGATTGATGATGTTGAACAGTTCCGAGCCAAACTCAACACACTTGAAGGCGATCACGCAGTATATATTTATCCCAATGCTGGACACGCGTTCGCTAACGATGACCGCGAAGACGCGTATAACAGCGAAGCTGCCGCGCTGGCTTGGCAGCGAACACTTGAGTTCTTAGCCGAGGAAGTTGAGTAGTGTAAGCTAGGGTAATGAATAGACGTCAAGTAAAAAAATGGTCTCCGGTCATCGGGATAGTTCTGGTCCTAGCTGCCATGAACTTGGTATTTTTGTACTACTCTCCGAGAGAAATAGTGAACTGGATAGGGGTTGAAAATAGCTATCTGGTGGTTTTTTTGATCGCTGCCTTTGGAGGCCTGAGTTCTTTCACCAGCGGCGTGCTGTACGCCTCACTCGCTACCTTTGCCAGTGGCGGCGCGTCGTGGTGGCTTCTCGGTATCGCCGGCGGGATTGGTATCGCTATTGGAGACACGATCCTGTTTACCCTCATGAGGACTGGTGTACAGTCGGTGCCGGAGAAATGGCAAGGACGGATCGACCGGTTGCGTGATAAGTTGACGCGGGTACCCGATTGGCTAGAGTACTTGGGTATGTACTTCTACCTTGGTTTTACACCCCTTCCAAACGATATTTTTATGTTTTTCTTAGCGACTGCGGGCTACAAGTATAGAGTGGTGGTACCTATGGTGATCATTGGAGGCATAACCATTGCCTCACTAACGGCTCTCCTTGGGGGTCAGCTCGGGTTCTTGATTAACTAACAGCAATCGGATCTTTTTGGGCGTAGATGGAAATGGTCCGACGTTTACGGGCTTTGCCTTTGCTTTTGTGCTTGTGAGAATTGTAGGTTTTATGGATGATAAATTTCTCGCTTAAGAAGTCGACTAGTTCTTCCTCTCCGTAGGCATACTCAGGTACGCCGATGACCGGGTGGATATACGTTCCAGTTTCTGGTCCCGGCCGTTCCTTGAGAAGTTGTTCAGTGTGAAGATCGTCATCTTTGAGGAACGTTTTCATGAATACATAACCACCTGGCTTTAGGATACGATACAGCTCGTCACGTAACGCTGTTCGTTTAGCGGCAGACAGAAAGTGCGATGTCATCATATCAAGTGCTAGTTGTTGGGAAGCATCAGCAGCAGGCAAGGCTTCAGCAATGGATTGCGTATAGTAGGTAAGTTGGAACTCTTGTGAAAGCCGTCGGGCTTCCTTGATAGCGGCACCAGAGGAGTCGAGACCAATACCGTGCATACCAAACTCTCTGGCTAGCATGATGAGGTTGCGACCATTACCACACCCACAGTCGATAACCGAGCTAGTAGGGTTTAAAAGTGACAGCTTAGTTTCGCGCACCAAAAAGCGCACGAATTTTTCTAAGTCAGCACTGGCTTCCTCGGAGAGAGCGAGGTGTTCGGCATGAGTATACTCTTTATCCCAAAAGGCCACGCCGTGGCGGGTTCGTTTTGGTTTTCGGTAGCGCATTGATTTTGCCATGTACCAGCATTGAAGCAAAACCTTGCCACTTTTGCAAATTATTGTACTCTTGAGCACATATGCACGATCGCTATATATACATTTATGGACGCCATACAGTACTGGAGGCGTTGACAAAGAGGCCTGATACGATTGCTGCGCTCTATATGCGCGACGATGTTCGCGATGTGGTGCCAACTGAGATGCGCAGTCAGGTGCAGCATGTCGTGGTTTTTTCGGGTAAAAAACTGCCAGTGACGATCGACGAAGGGGCCGTACACCAAGGAGTAATCGCAAAGCTCGATGTGACGAAGCTTATGCTGTCCTATGAAGAACTCCTGCAGCAGGTTTCGATTACTAACGATACCGCTTTCGCTGTGCTTGGTGAGTTACATGATCCACACAACGTCGGTGCTGTTATCCGTAACGCTGCCGCTCTTGGTCTAAGTGCTGTCTTAGTGCCTAAGCACCGGCAGGTAAGTATCACACCAGCGGTACTGAAGGTGTCAGCTGGCATGGGTTTTCGGATCCCTTTAGTTGAGATCGGTAACGTCAACCAAACGCTCACTAACTTACAACAGCAGGGCTGTTTTGTGTATGGTCTGGCTGGTGAGACTGGTTCTGTTCCGTTACCACAAGAGCAGTTTACGCGTCCGTCAGTGTTTGTGATCGGTAACGAAGGGGAAGGGCTGCGCGAGAAGACTCGGGAGCACTGCGATGTCCTGTTGTCGATACCGATGCACGACCGCTGTGAATCCCTCAACGCGAGCGCCTCGGCAGCAATAACCTTTTACGCCTGGAGTGCACAGCATAAAGAGGCGTTGCAATAGTATGGATGGCAAAGCGCGAGTTACAGCAGTCGAACGTGGTCATTATGAAGTAGACTATGTCGGTACCCGCAAACGAGCGGTAGTTCGAGGCCGCTTTCATGAAGTATCTTCTGCAGAACTTCCAAAAGTAGGTGACTGGGTTGTGCTGAGCGAGGTAACGAGCGACACCGCTCAAATCGAATCAATACTGCCCAGGAAAAATACAGTGTCACGAACGTTGAGTTTTGATGATACAACACAAGTCCTGGTGAGTAACGTCGACATAATAATGATCGTCATGGGTTGTGATAATGATTTCAACATTCGGCGGCTAGAGCGGTATCTGGCGCTAGTAGCTGCTGCAGAAGCGACACCAGTGATTGTCCTCAGTAAAAGTGACTTAGTGCCAGACGTGCTTCCTGCTATGATCGACCGTGTCCAAGCAGTAAGCGGTAACGTGCAAGCGTTGCCTGTAAGTACCATCTCCGAAGAAGGAATGGCTGCTCTTACTGCCGTACTGACACCACACTCTACAACGGTGTTGCTAGGTTCTTCTGGTGCCGGTAAGTCTTCACTCATTAACCTTATAACTCAGACAGGTACTGCCGCCACCGGTAGACTGCGCACGAGTGACGAACGCGGCCGCCACACCACTCGTCGCAGGCAAATGTACATGCTTGAAAACGGCGCAGCTATTATTGATACACCGGGTATACGCGAGTTGGCTCTTGAGAATACCGAAGAGGCGGCTGCTGCAGCATACCCCGCCATTGAAGCGCTCACGCATGAGTGTCAGTTTCGTAACTGTGACCATGATAAAAGTGCTGGCTGTGCGGTACAAGCTGCGATAACTTCTGGGGAAGTTGCAGCTGACACAGTGGCTGCTTATCTGAAACTCCGCCACCGTCAACAACGCCACCGTAGAACCCGCTCTCTACGACGGTAAGGATGCTATACTTTTTTCATGAGACAGTTTTTTAGTTACGTATTATTTTTATTTGTACTTACTGGTTTTATCTGGTTTATGTACGCTGAGTACCGGGATGAGTTTTTTTCTTGGTTTGCCGGTGACGGAGAACAGGTACGTATCTTTATAGCGGATCGTCCGATTAGCGTGAGTATTGCTAACACAGAGGCTGAGCGACAACAGGGCTTGTCAGGAACAGATGAGCTAGAGCGGTATGAAGGGAAGTTGTTTATATTTGATGAGGCACGACCTCATGGTATCTGGATGAAAGATATGAACTATGCGATCGATATTTTGTGGTTTAACGAGGCTACAGAGTTGGTGTATATTAAAGAATCAGTCACTCCCGATACGTACCCTGATGTTTTTAGACCGACTGAACCAGCACGCTATGTTGTCGAGCTGCGTGCGGGCACGGTTGAGGATCTTCAGTTTGTACTAGGAGATCGTTTGTCTATACCACCAGTGTACGTGTCCACCGAGTAAAAAGTTGCTTTTTATATTTTTTATTATATAATATTGGTGTAGATGATCGCCCCGCCCCAGTTTTATACAAAACTGGGGCGGGGAGGAAAGTCCGGACACGTTTTTTCTTCACTAGAAGAATCAAAAAAGGTAGCGGGTAACCCCCGTCGATAGTCATAGTATGACTATAGAGGTGCGAGCAGAGACGCCTGGAACGAAAGTGAAGGGATTCCTTTAGGGAATAGTCACCATGGCAACATGGTGGGTGAAACGGCTAAATCCTTACCAGCGTGCAAGGTCGTGCCCAGCCTTAGTTTTGTATAAAACTAGGGCTGGGAGAACCGCATGAGGTACCTGGCAACAGGTATCCCAGGTATATGATCATCCCACGATATGTGGACAGAATCCGGCTTACACACACAAAACGGCGCTAATTTTAGCGCCGTTTTGTGTTACAATTTCCACTATCAGTTATTATAATTCGTCTCATATAGTATGGAATATAGTCCAGAAGTAGATCAGCGAACAGCTACCAGTCCTGGTGATAAGGTCGGTACGCTGTTGGGCAGGGTGAGTGAGTACTTATTTCTCGTCCCACTTGGTATCCTGCCAGTCTTATTTATACCTGGAGTACCAGTTTCCTTTGACTACACGAAATTGCTCCCGGTCATTATTGCGACGTTGTTTGCGTTGGTTTTCTTTAGTCTAGCGACGCTCCGCTCTGGAACTATTACCGTACCAAAAGGCTACGTACTACCAGTATTTTGGGCGATCGTACTTTTTGCAGTGTTGTCAGCACTTCTCTCAGGAGATGTTTACGACGCCCTGATCAACGACACTCTGCGAGTTCACAGCGCCTTGTTTATAGTGTTTATGGCAACAGTGATGTCGCTAGTGACACTAGTGGGCAACTCGAAGTTGTTTGTCATGCGTCTCTACGTCTTACTTACCGGGAGCGCCTTACTTTTAGGTGTGTTTCATATCACGCGTCTCGTACTGGGTCCAGAGGTACTCCAGTTTGGTGTATTTGGGTCAGCAACGAACTCACTCTTGGGTAATTGGAACGATGTAGCTCTATTCTACGGCTTATGCATCATCGTTTCTTTAGTAGTGCTGGAACAGCTGCCACTTACTAAATGGGGAAGAAGTCTATTTATAGCGGTGACAGCTATTGCGCTCATTATGTTAGCAGTTGTCAACTTCTTTGCGGTTTGGTTGGTGCTTGGTGTCGTGAGTCTGTTGGTGCTTATGTACTCGCTTGTTAAAGACCGACTCAATGTACAACCCAGTTTTACCAGTCACAATGAATCAACAGCCTCGTTAACATCGATCGCTACCAGCACTATTGTCTTCATAGTCTCAATGGTATTTATTGTCGGTGGTTCGTTTGCTGGTTCATTTGTCAACAACCTCACTAACGTCTCATTTGTAGAAGTGCGCCCGTCGGTCTTAGCGACGATCGATATCGGACAAGCGACCTATGCCGACAACGCTTTATTTGGTGTAGGTCCTAACCGGTTTGTTGACGCGTGGCGAGAGAACTCAGATCAGTCACTCAATCAAACTATCTTTTGGAACACACAGTTTTCAAGCGGTAGTGGATTTATCTTAACTCAAATGGTTACTAACGGTGCCCTTACTGTTATTGCCTGGGTTGTCTTCTTAGGTCTGTTCATTTTTACTGGTATTCGAACACTGGCTACTACTACCTCACGTGACAAAGTATGGTACTTCATTGCTACGTCTTCGTTTGTAGCTGCTACCTACCTCTGGTTGATGGCATTGTTGTATAACCCGGGAGCAGCCATTTTGGTACTCACTGCGTTACTGACAGGAATCTCCATTACAGCAGGGGCTGTAATGCGCTCGTCGTACTTTGAAGTATTGTCAGTAAGCAAGAACCGAACGAGCGCTTTTGTACTTATCGGTATAGTTATGGTGACTATCGTGGGATCGTCACTTCTGCTCTACGGCACTGCTCGCCATTACGCCGCTGTGTACACCTATGCCCAAGCACTGCAGCTCGAGACCAGTGCACAAAATCTCGAACAAGTGGAAGCGACCGTGGAGCGAGCTATCGGTATTATTGAGAGTGACACATTCTATAATCGATTTGCACAATACCAACTCCTCAAGATGGAGTCACTCCTTGGAGTCACCGAACCAACCGCTGAACAGCAGCAACAGTTCGAGGCGTCGACTGCAAACGGTATCACAGCTGCGCAGCGAGCAGTAGCGATTGACGGCACTGAACCACGAAACTGGGTCACCTTAGCGAGAATGTACGCGGTACTGTCATTGGTGGGGGTTGAAGGTGCTGGTGACCGAGCCGCCGAAGCCTATGGTCGAGCCAAAACATTGTCACCAAATAATCCAGCGTATGTATTAGCAGAAGCCCAGTACTTAGCGCAGTCTGGCGACCTAGAAGGAGCTCGAACAAAGATAGATGAAGCAATTGCTCTGAAATCTAACTACACTCAGGCTCTCTTCCTGCTCACTCAACTTGAGGCAGAGAGTGGTAATACTGCAGAAGCGGTTCAGGCCGCCCAATCGATGGTGGCGCTCGAGCCACGAAATGCAGCCAGACTCTATCAGCTTGGGATCTTGCAGTCTGCCAATGAGAACCTCGAGGGTGCAATTGCATCGTTTGAGCGAGCGGTGCAAATCGACACTAACTTTGCCAACGCTCGCTACTTCCTTGCCCTTGGGTACCTAGAGCAAGGGAGGACTGACGACGCGGTAGCGCAGTTGCAACGAGTGCAAGAACTTAACCCAGATAATGAACAGATAACTGCTCTCATAACACAGATCGAAAGTGGTGATGTTGTGACTACTCCCGAGTCAACTGAAAATGAACCGGTAGCAGAAAGCTCACCGGTAACTACAGAAGATGACGTGGTGACCACCACTGAAGAACCAGACACTAATCTCATTGTACCGATTAATACTGTACCAAGTACTGAGGAGGAAGAGAGTGAATAGTCTCTATGGTCCGTAGTGTGTTACGACTGGTATATAAAGAAGTACGCGGCCTCCACCAGGCCGCGTATGTCTTAGCACTCTTTGCTTTTACGTCACAACTGTTGGCACTCGTGCGCGATCGGTTGCTGGCACACCAGTTTGGGGCTGGTATCGAACTAGACATCTATTACGCAGCCTTTCGAATACCAGACCTTTTGTTCGTGCTGTTCGCTTCTTCATTGTCAGTATATGTATTGATTCCGTTTGTGACCGAGCGGGTGACTGGGCATAGTAGCGAAAAAGCGCAAGAACTATTGTCACAAGTGGCAACAGTATTTTTAGTCTTTTACTCAACGTTGGCAGTGATCGTGTTTTTCGGCGCACCGTTCTTGGTAACCCTGATTGCTCCGGGATTGATTGAGCAGGCAGATGAGGTGGCGGCGGTGATGCGAGTATTGCTGCTGCAGCCACTCTTGTTGGGCCTATCCAGCTTATGTGGTGTGGTGACTCAGATTGGCCACCGCTTTGTGCTCTATGCGCTGAGTCCGCTTCTCTATAACATTGGCATCATTATCGGTATTGTGGCTCTGTATCCGCAGCTTGGGCTCCTTGGTTTAGCACTGGGAGTAGTACTGGGGGCACTTGGTCATTTGTTGGTCCAAGTACCGTTAGTGCGCAGTAGCGATTTTGCTTTTTTTGTAACTCGTACTATTAACTGGTCGGAGATGTACAGCATCTTACGAGTATCAGTGCCGCGCGCATTGACACTTGCATCCCAGCAGCTAGCGTTTGTGGCGTTTGTGGCTTTGGCAAGTCTGATGGCGGTTGGTTCAGTGGCGGTGTTTCAGTTTGCCTATAATCTCCAG